>WLWD01001464.1_pt1 | contig 77233 bp, 64 predicted proteins | sample 6712731 | NCBI WGS metagenome assembly WLWD01 (sample SAMN12718690, study PRJNA576275) | sponge metagenome | isolation source: marine sponge | host: Mycale hentscheli | place: New Zealand: South Island, Marlborough, Capsize Point | collected 2014-11-01 | reverse complement strand
GGCAGATGTTGCCACAAAGTGTGGTACACAATGGTTGTCTATGATAGTACAAGTCTTTAGACTTTAAATTTGCCTCAATTGCTTCCAAATCCATCTATATTACACAACAACACATGTTTATTTTACAAATAATTGGTGCATATGGACATAATCATACATAAAATCTTTGAAAAAAAATTCAAATGTGATAAATAAAAAAAAAGAAGGGAGGGTTGGGGGGGGGGGGGGGGGGGTGGAGGCAGAAGGAAAGCTAACCTGTAACATTGAGAAGGTGTAAGGATAATGATAAGCAAAGTAGCAAGTATCCATCTTATGTTGAAATGTAATAGTGAAAGTCAGAGTATAATAGGCTTTTCTTTTCTTCTTCCAGTCATTTTTGGTGGAATCTCCAAAGACAGTAAAATTATTTTTGTAGTATGATATTCTGGTTCCAGCACGTACCCAACCCTGCTGCTTCTGATTTGCAGCAGTGACAGAGAACATGACAGGCTGCATTCCATAATTAAACTGGCTGTTGGGCTTTTCACAATTTATGATGTTAAAGCGATAAGGAACTCTAGCCTCATTATTTGAAACTCTGAAGTAAAACCATTGATGGTGGTGATTTGTGTTGATGTCGGCATTCAGAAGAAGGTCATACTCATACTGGCGCACCTAGATATGCATATGCAAATATACAATGAAACCTTAAGCTTTATTGGTAACTAACTTGAATCGCTTTCCTCAAGTTTCCAGACTCAAAACGTGACTCAAACTCTAAATGTGAACTAATGTCCAGCTTGCCATTTGGAGCTGAAAAACCATTTGTCATTTTGACCTGTTCATTGGAGGAGTCGGAAGTTAGAGCTTGCTCACTTCCAACTTCCATATCATCTTCACTAGAATAGACCTCCTGTAGCATAGCCAAGTCTTTCAGTGACGTACACAGTAATTCATCATCGTAATCAGTTGCGGCTACATTTGCACTGGTCAGAGGAGAGCTGTCACAGACTGGCATTGGATTAGCACTCCGGGAAGCACCAACACTGTGAATAGACACACGGTCTATACCAGAAAATGCAATGTTGGTGTAAGTCGAAGTTGATCTTTGGTTGGTACCAGTGATATTTTGTTGACAAAAACCAGAAGAGATAGAACCCAAAGTTTCGCACAGTTCAACTGGGGATATTTTGTCACTAGACTGTTGTAGCAAGGAGTCTAAATCAAACACGACTTTATTTATAATCAGCTTTGGGTTCGTGATTCGCTCTATGTCCGACAGAGATAGTTTTCTGTAAACATTTATTTATAAAAATATAAACAAAACAACAACAACAACAACATAGAAATGTGCACTGAGGGTTAATAAGACTACCTGTCTACTGAAGCTCTTTTTGAATATTGTGGTTCATCAGATGTAGGTGGGAGAATGGTACTGAGCTGTTGGGGAACGGATTCTTCAACAAAATTTATGACGGACTTCACCGGGACTTTGTTACTGACCGTTCCATTCAAAGGAAATTGTGAAGCCATAGTTTTTTCTTTAGAATTTATGACTTCAATATCTTCCATGCTGCCAAGTTGAGATGAGCAAGCTTCCTTCTTTTCATCCCACTGAAGTTCTTTGTCAGAATTATATTCAGAAGAAGTAGGTAATGACTTCAATGGAAACCAGTAATGCTTGATTTCGTCTAGCTCTGGAAAGTAACCAACAAACTGCTCTAGATTTTTGTCTATCTTAATGTCTATATCACTGGCAGCTGAAGATGGTATCACCAACATAGATACAAATTTACTTCTAGACCCCTTGCTAGAATTGGCTAGGCCCATTCCATGAGAATTGATACATTCATCAGAAAAAACTTCATTGCTCATATTGATGCTGTCAGAAGTTGAATATCTTTCCAATAGAGCAGCACTGAATTCACATTCCAATTTTTTAGAAGGGATAGGTTCCAAAGAGGTTGATGCCTTAGATAGTGAGATACCATTTATACAAAGGCCTTCATCTATTGCAGGTTGAGGCTCAAGTTCTTTGGAACATGACTGTGGTAATACCAAATCAGAAGTAGATGTTTTGGCTGAAGAAGACTCGGATATTTGATCTATTTCAAGTTCAGGCTTCTGAGGTAGTGGAAAATGAATAGTGTTTGTCATAGATTCCAGTGGAAGATCAACAGGAGGCAGACCTCGCCTCAATACCATACAAGTTAATGACTCCAGTGCATAGGAATCTGATCTTTTTTCTATGAAATAATAAAACAAAAATACTTGTCAAAGATAGTAAAAAAAAATCAATGAACAAATAAATAAAGAAATAAAGCAATATAATAAATAAATATGACATACTCTCTTCACTTGCAGAACTATATAATACTTGAAGTCCACCATTTCTGTGAAACACTTGAAGATTAGTCTCTAAATATTAAAAAAAATATTCATTGTAATCAGTAGAAAAGCATATTGAATTAATGACAAACCAAATGCTATGCAGAGCTTCAAACACTGTAATATCTTCTTCCTAACAAGAATGTGTCTGCTCCCTATGTCTATCCGACGCAACATTTGATGCAAATGTAGAAGTTGTTTGACACATTCTTGAGCAATAGGCTTTGCAACATTTGTTTCTGCACAAAGTTAGAAAATGCATGATAAATTATATTTTCCAAATGAAAAATCAGCTGCATAATCCCGTATTTAATTACATTGAAAGGAAGTTGAAAAAAGACAAACCCTAGACACTTCTTGCATACAAACCTCAAACATATGCAGTTAAATAAGTAGGAAGGAAATAGTTACCAAAAAAAACACGCACCTTAAAAATCATAAACTTACTGATTTTGAAAAGACGAACCAAAATATCTATACAATGCCTAATAAATATAAAAATTATATTATATTTTGTAGTTACATATTAACTACAATTTCTTACTTCACTACAATTAGATTTGTTTGTGAGTTTTTGGAAATCATATTCACGAGAAATTTGATTGTCCCCAATTTTCCAAGACACATAGCATTCACACCTGATAAAAGTATACAAAAAATAATTCAAAAGATTTCAACTTAAATAGTAATGAATTTCTTACTGCTTTGTGAAACAGATTTTAGAAGCGACAACACTGTAATGAGTTTTTCATAATCATCTTGAACATTTTTCAACAGTTTAAATATCACAGGCAAACTTCCACTGAGCCTGGCTTTTAATCCAAATTTACGATCTATTATTATAAAATCAGAAAATTAGCGAATACTATGATTACAGTTATAGTTTTTTTAAATGCTGACATACCAGAATTTATAAGACATACCAAACACATTTATTTAAAAAAAGTACCTTTATATGATATCTTGTTGATCAGACTAACATGAGCAATAAGGAGGTATTGTGAACTTTTGTGAGATTGATATGTATCCACTAGAGAATTCAGAACCACCATAACAGCTCCATCTCGAACCATATGGCCTTCGTTGAAAATGAAACAAAATAAATTAATTTGCTATGTCTGAAAAATGTTATAATCTAGTTTCAATAATTGGAAAGGTAATCACTAAAGCTCCAGTTGCATTAAAGATTAGTGAACTAAGAACAGGATCACAAGAGGTAAGCTAGGTCAAGCCTAGATGGAATATATACATCTTAAAAAATTATCACCTCCTGAACCTTAAAAAAAGACATCTGCTAGAATATTTGATCTTATTAAGTGCCTTGAATGCAGTCAAACTTAAAAAAATAGTCATTTTAAACATAAGTTAGAAAGTTTTTCAACAAATATCTATATATGTATGTCCTTTAACTATTCATAACCCAATTAATTTGAGGGTTTTTTGACATGCAGTCAAAATAAAATTTACAGTAAATTCAATTTAGAAAGTTTTAATTTTATTTGTGTAATCATAGGTATGATGGAAGAGCTAAGAAACAACATTTAAGGCATGATACCATGATTATTCTAATTATTAAAAAATGTCTTTCCTTTGTGTAGAAAATTTTTATATTTCATTTTTTTCTTTAGCAAATATAGAGGTTTGCAAGTATACATTATATCCATAACTACATACTATACCACCATAGATTAGTTAGAAATAGTCAAAGTTACATTTGCATGCACACTCAGAGTGATTCGATTTATTTTCCTTCATGTAAAATTTTCAGTTCTTTTAAATAAAAATCAACTATTTCTAGCTTATTGCCTCAACATGATTTACCTGAGAAAAAAATTAGCACATTAACGCAAAGAGTTGCCGAGAAAAAAATGTGGCTAAGTTTAGTCCGTCTTTGTATTAGATTTCTATTGGCCGGGATATAAGGAGTTAAAATGTCAAACCATTTGTCTTCTAATAAATAGTCAACTAGAACTCGAGTGAGCACTGGACATAGGTAATGATCGTCAAATTCACATACAAAAACCAAGTTTGTGAGTATCTGTCACTGGGCTATGTTTAAAAGTAATAATAAAAATCAAGTTTTGCCAAATTTTTGTCCATATATACTAACCTATTATATACATACACATGCACATACATTATATGGACTATTATAACAACCACAATCACTTTGCCGTGCTGCTCTGGCATGCACGAGTAATTAACTGATAAGACACATCTGTGTAAACACTATTTATTTTATACATTGCTTGTGTGACATTCTTAAATGGACCTTAAAAACAAACATGTACCTAAGTGAGTACGACAAGTAAGACATTTAAATGGAGAATCGAGAGTGGTTTAAGGTCGAGAATTAAAGGATCAAACAAATACAGGTAGTTTAGTGGTTAGAACACTTGTGTGTTAGGCAAGAGGTCCTAGGTGTGATCTCCGGTGACAGCCAAACATTTTAAAATTCTGTATTTGAAAATAAAGCCTGTGAAAGAGAAAATACATCTAATAATTAAATTCTTAAAAAAAAAAAAATTTAGCTTGACTTCTAAAACCTAAAACATTGTAGGTGTTGGTGGTGATTGTGGTGATGTGGGGAGTAACTAAAAAATTTATTGAAATTCTTTTTGACTGCGTATTATAGCATAAATTTGATTAAATAGTAAATATGCGCTTACCAACATATTTATAGTTGGCCAGTACATTCAAGATAGAAAGTATATTAGAAACAATCACTTGATCCTCTGTAATCTGCATAAAATATATAATAAAGTCAAGTGTTAAAAAATGGTGTAAAATGCAGTTAATTAATGACAACTCATTAGTTCTCATGATAGTCAAACTCTGACCTCATAGGAAATTATTAGAATTTTTTTATACCTTAACTATCCTAACCATCACCATATCATCACACCTATGCCAGACACACTGAAGTTGTAGACTTCTGATGTTATATCTTCATGGTTTAAAACTTGCCTAAACTCATGACTAATCAGCACATTTGGAAGGAAATTATTGCCTCTACGAGACGTAAGAGTTACCTGGTGATTATAATAATCTGAGTACTTACCCACTATTTCAGAAACCCTTAAACATCTAACTTTGGCAAACAAATTAAACAAGCTTGCTATTAACATTGTATTTCAGATAGCCCAATAATTTTTAAACTACAAATAGCAAAGGCACTGATTCAGAAGGCAGACTATAAACAAAAAGCCTGCATAAAAAACAAATTATTGATTTGGTAGGGAACTAAGGAATTACCTTCAATGTCTTCAATAGTGTGTTAATTCCACCTGAAGCTCTGTGAGTCAAAGCTTTTCTCTCAGACCCTACCAAGAGTTTTGATATGCTAAATTAAATAATAAAAATAATAAACTAGTACCTTCTGACGTTGCTAGAGACAGAATTTTGGAAGTGCAAGAGGAAATGCTGCTTAAATCACAACCAGATGGACCCCTGTCTATACATTCTGTAAGGGTGCCCAACGGCGCATTCACAGCTGCACTCGGTATTTCGGTCCTACTCCTTCTTTTTCCAAGTGTTTTTTTGCTCATATTACCTTGGGTTACCCAGGTCTCCAAAACCCTTACCAACAATGTTTTCTAAATGCGCGGGTCGCGATAACAACCAAAACATTCTAAATAATGCCATTATTTGTGCGCGCAAAGATCTGAATACTAGGTGACGATATTTTACCTAGTCAAAAGTTAAGAGAGACTTGAGCAAAAGAGAACACTAACAACATTCACTCATGGAAGAACAGAAGAGGGATTTTAGTAGTAGTAAGTTTTGCGGATAGTTAGACTAGCCCAAAAAGTTTCAGTTTTGGAAAAAAATCATGGAATTGCTGAAACTAAATTGTAATTACTTTTTGAGATGACTACACACTGCTGAAACAAACTCGAGAGATATATATATCACGTTTAATATTTTTCTCTGTCATACCTAAAAATATTCATGTAGTTCTGTATTAAATTGTGCTGCAAATGAATTAATAAATAGCTACGTTCAATTGCGTAAAACTGGACAATCCCATTTACTCTAACAATATATCCCTAGTTGGAAATAATTCAGCACTGCATCTTGATCTGTGTGCAATGTATTGAAATAACTTGTACGTGCATGTGTGTGTTTATTTACACAGTACCTCATGAATTGAAGACGTTAGTTAGAGTCACGGCCAGAGCATTCTACCAATCATTGCAGATAATATGTCTAGACATCCTTACCAAATACCCATGGTGCGAGCAACAAGAATTGTACATGTGTGGGTTAATTTACCAATTGATTACTTCCTTACAGTGTCACTGAAGCAGATTTGGTGGAAGTTCTTCAAATGCAAGGCAGTCAAAAATATGTAGGTTGATTGATGGCTAAAGGGAGCTAAAGAATAAGAGAAATCTCCTGAATTTAATTACTTGTAGTAATATTTGTTAAATACCTGGTCACAGGATAATGTCCCTAGATGGGATGTATGTTGTCTGTCATCCATCATGTGCAGTCAGTGTTATGGAGAAGGCTTGGATGGTGATGTTTGAAGAGAAACGATTAAAGGAGGAAATTATACAGTTCCCAGTGAACCATGATCAATCCTTGCACTTATTAATTTATAAACCTGACGATTTTATGCATTATTTACCAACAGATATATCAGCATATAATTTTTATTATTTGCATACACTCAGCTCCGCCAAGCCTTGCAAGTTCTCCGAAAAGACAAACTGATCAAATGGTAACTTGCAGTTTGTCTATCTTGATGTGTTCTTATTATGACTCTCATTGGCATTGTGGTTCACACACAGCCAGCAGAGGATGGAGAGCCAGGAGGAGCGAGTAGGTACGGATGTGTCGTCTGGCGGAGCTTCAGAGAAACCCAACATGAGGATGGTGCACTATTACTACATTAATTACAGGGAGTTCGCCAATGTGGTAAAGTACAAGTTGCATCGCATGAGACACAAGCTGGAGGAGGAGAGCAGCAAGGCAGTGGGTGTGGTTTATGTAGGAGTGGTTGGGTATTTGTATGGGTTTATGAGTGAAGTTAAATGTGAGGCTGGTGTGTGGGTGTGGTGGTGTGGTTAAATGTGTAGCTGGGCATGTGGGTGTGGTTGAGTGTGTAGCTGGGCATGTGGGTGTGGTTGAGTGTGTAGCTGGGCATGTGGGTGTGGTTGAGTGTGTAGCTAGGCATGTGGGTGTGGTTAGGTGTGTAGCTATAAAGTGGAGGGTTGGGTATGGGAGTGACTGGGGTAAGCGTATGTGACAGGGATGTGCAAGGGAGGATGGTTATATTTGTGGATGTGACTATGTGTGAGGTTGTGGCTAAATAGGTGGTTAAATACGAGGGTGTGACCTGGTATATATCATGTATTTGTCGATATATCAACGTGTGTGTGTGTGTGTGTTAGGTTCGGAACAGATCTCTGTATGTTTGTCCTCAGTGTCAGACTGAATACTCTGACCTGGACATTGACAGGCTCATGAACCCCATGGATGAGACACTGAGGTGGGTGTGGCTGGGTGGGCGGGGCTGGGTGACTGGGTAGAGTGGGTGACTAAGTGTATGGATGAAACTGAGTATGAGGCTGGAGCAAGGTGACTGAGTGAGTGGGTGGAGTGATTGAGTGTGGGGGTGGAAGGGGCGGATCCAGCACTAATGACAGGGAGGGGCTCTAATATAAAATGATTTGTATTATGGATTATTTTATAGTAGGAAGTGGTTCATTTCAGTGCAACTTTATTTTGCAGGTGCATGAGGTGTTCATCAGGTCTGGAAGAACATGAAGAACATACTACTGGGGAGGATTCTAGAACCAAGATGCTGCAGTAAGTGTGGCAGTGTTAGTTAACCACTACTAGTAGCACATGCCTTCAAAGAATTTCCAACTTCTTTAAGTTGTGTTGAATGGTTGCTATGATATTGTAATCCTTTACCACATGAAATATATATATATATCAGCCTTTTTGAGTTTTCGCAAGGGTTATAGGTACTTCTCATTATATTGTACTAATAAAACTTCTTAGTAAGTATGTGTGTGTTCATACACACTTGTGGACATGCAGGCTAGCATACGTATGTGTACCAGGCATTTGCATGTAGGTATGTGTGTGTGTGTGCTATAAATCAATCCGTTTATATGCATATGTATATCTGTATTACACTGTATGGTAATCTTTTTTTTTTTTTCAAACAACTGCCAAGATATTTCAACTGCAAGAGGTCTTCATTATTTATGGAGTGTTTGTTTGCTGGATGGTTGTCGTAGCTCAATAGCAGAGCGCTTGTGCGTTAAGCAAGTGGTCTTGGATTCGATTCCCAGTGGCGACCAAATATTTTTAATTCTGTATTGTTTAAAAAAAGCCCGTGAAAGAGAGAGAGTACATCTAATGACTTGAAGCTATTAAAGATATTGACCTTTTTCTATTCAACGGTTAGTTTCCAAATGAGGAAGACGTTCCAAGGTCAATGTGTCATTGTGTTTTTGTAATATGCACATTCTTCATATTATATATTTAATATATATACATATATATACACATACTAGTGGTGTGCTTGAGCACAAATGGCGAGCGAGCCAAAAACTTCACAATTTCTTTCTCAGCCTTCTTTTATTCATTAGATGTATTCTCTCTCTTTCACAGGCTTTTTTAAACAATACAGAATAAAAAAATATTTGGTCGCCACTGGGAATCGAACCCAGAACCGCTTGTGCGCTATACAAGCGGTCCTGGGTTTGACAACATTAAAATAGTCATTTACTTTCTGTACCATTAGCTACATCTATTTACCTATTGCTGTATAAAAAATTAACTTATTCACATTACATCTTCTCATGCCATGTATAGACTAAATACACACCACTCACTCACCATGCACCTATACATATATCATCCATTCACTTCCTTTTTTCCTCAGTTCTCAGTTTGTAGCATAACTTGAAAGTTCTCCTTAAAACTCTGACTACATTGAGAAACTGGGGTTAGGGCCTTGCTAGCTAAACCCTGGGTTGGAGAATTCAAGAGCCTAGCTTTGCTGTGTGACTTAGTTTGCTGGGTGCTAGCCTGAAACTCTGGTGGCAGCGCAACTGCATCTCTTTGGCTAACAGTGACCTGATCCCACCACAGTTAGTCTAGTGGACAATAAATTTTCAAGTAAATACTGTTCCGTACGGCTTATGAACATGACAGAGAGCACACTGAATTACCAACACAAATGGAACTCTGGTAGGTTTTCAAGTTTTAACTGCACCCGCAAAAGAATTCAAAACGATAAACAATTCAATTTCTAGGGTGATAGAGGTAATGATCGATAAACCGGAAGATTCTGTTTAGTGAAGTTTGGGACGGGGTGGACCACCAAGCAAACACAAAAATACGCGAAGGTCAAAGTACAAATGACATACGTACGTCCCCACATATAAACAAATATCCCCGATTTTCAATTGAGTTACCCCTGATAGTGTCTTGCTCGCTCACCAATAATATAATATACTGTATTATTCAATGGTTTGGATGTAAACATCTTAATAGTTTTCTTCCTTGTATCTTGTAATCGTTTTGCTTGGCAACTCGTTGGATATTGGAACCACTGTCGTGAAGTGTTTCTACTTGTGTAACGTACAAAAACAACAACACAAACTCTGTGAATGTGTGATTTCTCAACTTAACTTCATTATTTTGAAGCTGGCTAGTCTATGGTTATAATGCAATTCTTTGAAACTTGAGTTTATCATCAGCAGCAGCTACAGAGCTGAAGGTCTGCAGTTTCACGAGGAAGTGATTACAGCATGGTCAGCTACCAGAAACCACACAAATGTTTCACTGCCACACTTCCCCTTTTGTGTTGGTGGATGGGAGGGAAATGGCCAGTCACATAGATTTTTAAAGTGTTTGTCAAAAATTGCACAGTATGCCTCAATGAGGAGACTTCTTGGAAGCTCGACTGGAAACTAGGAACCATTTCTCAATGATGATATCCTTTCTGTAGAGGAGTGACCCAACCTGGAAGTAGAATCCATTAAATTGCCATTGGCTTATTCTGAGTGCTGTCCAGAAAGACATCCCATGGAATGTCCTATGGTCCCATGGGATTATGGGATGGGATGGATAGAAAGAACATCCCAGAATGTCCCATAATCCCATGGGACCGTGGGATGGGATGGACATTTACGGCATTTCTGGACACCTATGCTTATTCTGCACTGCATTTAATTCTTCGGTCTATACGTAACTGGATCTATATAATTATTGTTCTGGAAAGGTTTAAAGCTTTTCCTACTTGATTAGTGTGGTGTTGGAATTATGTCATGGTGGCGAAGCTAGTCTCACCCCTTCATAGCCCAGGACATACTCACACAACATGTATCCATGTACAGCTGAAATAAATGCACACACACATGCATACACAAGTTGCTATGTGTGTGGTCCTACTATACTAATTCTGTGAAGTGAAGTAAGCATGCACTTATGGACATACACACACATGGTTATGCACCCATATTGTTGTAGCTGCTGCTAGAAGGCGTGGTTAACCCTCAGCCGGTCAGCACGCATGCACGGAGGTGCAGTGCTCACTTTGTCAGTCAGTCAAGTCATACATGTAGTAGAGTCACACTACAGCAGATCTCAAAGACAGTGGCCTCCCGACGGCATCCACATGTTGCATTCAATTAAGTTTTTTGTTTGCCAGAAATTTTGTTAAGACTTATTTTTCAGAAAAATCAGTTTTTTTTTTTGTTTTTTTGTTAGTTTTTTTTTTGTTTTTTTTTTTTGATTAAAAAAATTTTTTTTGGCCATACAATTGTAAGCTCTTTAAAATAATGTGTTTATCATCAAGGCAATAAGGTAGGAAGACTGGAACACATTTTGGTGCTTGATTAAAATATGTGTTTATCTTGCCCAGCAAGGTAATTCAAAGGTAGGAAGACTGGAACAAAGACTGTCTAACTGACCATGACGAGCAATGCTTCTCTCTGGATGCAGTGGGTACCGTATGGAATTTCCATGGTCAATAACCTTCACAAACACGCCCAACTTAAGGGAACTCATTTCTTGGAATTTTTCAAGAACTTGTTTGTGTTTCTATAAAAAGAATCAGGTTTTTTTATGATGCACATTTTTATTATATTGTTGAAAAGTATCCGTAGCTACTCCGCCATTCTCACTCTCTCTGATCAAGTAATAAGTTATTTTAGTGATTCAGTCATTATCAGCTAAAATATTAATAGTAATAGCAGTTTCCTCAGTTTTGGTATAGTTTTACAACTTAACCTGACGTACGAAAACTTTGGCAAAAAGTCAGAACGTCAGGTTTATATTAATGGGCTATAATAGTTCACAATTACTTGTTTTGACAGAAGATTAGCAGTTTCACAGGAAATTGAAGGAATACTTGACACTCAGTAATAGTCACGCCACAGGCCGCAGTGTGCATTAAATAATATGCAAGGTCCAAGAAATATATCTTTGCTGGACGACTCCATTAAGTCATAAGTTAATTTTCATTAGATCGCTTAAATTATAACATTCTTTAATGATTGTTTGTTGGTTGCTCTAGTCTCCTCTCCACAGCAGTCCTTATGATAGCGCCTTTTGAGGCACAGAATATTTCAATTCATTTCCCCAAAAAAGCAAACCTCCAAATTTAGCCCATCTATACACTACCACGTGCCTTATTTTTTGGTTTTGTTGAAAATGTTATTGCTCAAGGTTTTGCCCACTTTGGGTTCATTCATCCAGTTCACGACTCACTGCATCCAACAAAAATAGTTTAGTAATGCTTCATGAATGGCGTCTTCCTGGAATTCATGTGTGTGTGTGTTTGAATTTCCACGTGTATGTATGCAGTAGCTATTTCATCTGCTGTAATCAGTGATTAGTATCCAGTAATTCTTGGAATCTAAAGTGTTGTATGATAATGCTCCTCGATTTAATGGCAGTTTGCTTTAATTAATATGCGTGATATTATGTGTGTGTGTGTGTGTGTGTGTGTGTGTGCCATGCCCTCCAAAAAGCCGTAGTGACGAAATATTAGTTTTGGTAGAATAATTCTTTTTAGTTATGGTTTTAGCTCGTTAATTATGTATCAATATTTTGTTGTCAGTGAGTGACTAGGGTACTCCAAGTTAGACCAGGAAAGTTGTAATCCTTCCCTCATGAGCGGCAAAGGGATAGGAGAAATAGCAGCTGCCTACAGAATGGCCCCTAGGACTAGGGTCTGCTCCCAAGACAAGGCTGACACCAAATAATGTTGTTTTTTTCTTCAAGTAATACTAAGACTGAACAAAGTTATTTAATACAAGGAGAATAAACAGTATTGGATATGAATACAGAGCAAGAGGTGTCAACAAGTAGACAAGAAGTGTGATGGTAGGCAGTGTCAAAGAAGAGGTGTAGAATACACATGAATGCAAGCGGTGTTACTTAACACCATTTATGTAGATAATCTTCTCAATGATAGTCAAGCTTATATATGTGACTGTGTGCTGGAAAATTGGGCACAATGCTTGCAGGTAAACGTCGAGAACGATTGTTTTACTTCTTTGAAAAAATATTAAAGAGAAGCCTGCTGGTTGAACTTGTAAATGCAAAAAAAATATTTTTGCCCAATTTTCCTGTGCACAGTTACATACTGGGTACGTCAGTTCCACACCTATGTCATGTAATAACAATAGTTTTGAAGCAACCTTTGAAAAACTCTCCCAACAGAGGCCACTCAATGTAAAGAAACTGGTCCAGTGAATGAGTGGGGACTACACGTGCATTGTGGATAATCACATCAATGTGAAATTATAACAACTAACCGAGTTATTGGACCAAGTCTTGTATGAATTTGGGACAAACACACTGGGGAATTTCAACGTTGATACATGATTGCAACCATTAAAAAAATTAAAAGAGAAATCACCTCGTTAGATTGTGCCCCTAAATTATGGGGTGCTCCAGCCCCCGGGACCCCCCTTCCCACGCCACTGTGCTGTGCACTGGCTTAAAGAAGATGGCGGCTCACTCAGAGAGATGGGTGCACAGCTCTGTCATGAACTGGTGATGTCTATCTCCTCTCATCAGCTAAAAATAATATGACAAACTTTTCAGACTGCACCATTAGGAGTGAGATATAAAGTCAATCAAATTAATATAATATAATATATATATATATATATATATATATATATATATTATATGTAAAATAATCCAGATTATAGATAGTTGTACATCTGTTAAGCCCCCACCCTCTGTTTTACAGCCACACCCACTGTCTCACGCAGAACACGCTCACTGGTGGGTATAGTTTGGCTATTATGTCAGGTGTGTGTTTTGTGAGCTGACCAACTGTCATTGTAGATTGAATGAGGCCGTCGAGCCCATTACTAAGTTGCTCCGAGACACAGAGAATCTAAACCTTTCTTCAGAGCTGCTTGAACCTGAGCCACAAAGTATACAAAAGGTAAGTCAGTCAGTCAGTCAGTCAATAAATCAGTCAATGAGTCAGTGAGTCTATAAGTCAGTCAGTCTATAAGTCAGTGAGTCTATAAGTCAGTGAGTCAATAAGTCAGTCAGTCTGTCAGTCAGTCGGTCAGTCTGTCAGTCAGTCAGTAATAGCACTACCTCTTTTGCATCCTTCCTCTAAAGGAGTGAGGGGAAGGAGGCAGTAGCAGGGGGGAAAGGAGGGGGGGGGGGGGGGGGGGGGGGGGGGGGGGGGGGTGTAGTAACAGGGTGGTGTGTGTTAATTTGGTCTCTAGGTCAATGTTATCCCATAATGTGGTGTGAAAGTTTCCCTTCTCTAAGCATCAAAACAAAACAGCACTTCTCTACCAATAACATAACAACCTTCATGCATGCGTGTGGAAGGGGGCAGGGCAGCTGGCCAAAGATGATAATAATAATAATAATAATAATAATATTAGGATGGATAATTTCAACTACTATTAAATTATAATGGTCTGGGTCTGTTTACAAGTAAATAATAATAATGAGATGGATACCTCAAACAACTATTGGATAGAAATTGTAATTGGTCTGTCTACAAGTAATAATGATGATGATGATGATGATGATAACAATAATAAGAGGGATGCCTTCAACAACTGTAATAGAATTTGTAGTTGGTCTGTCTACAAGTAAATTTGTCAAGCATGCAACTACACATATAATCAGCTATGCTAGCCACTTCTACTAATATCCCATCCATTATTTTTTCAACCGTATTATGTATGTACCAGATACATATATGTATAATGAGATGATACTAGATCACTGAAAATAGTATGCGTGTAATGATTTGTTTACATTAAGCATGCTCCTTCAGATTTCTGTTAGAAGTAGTCTGGTGAAAGTGCTTCAATACCGGTTATAGCGTCAGATGGGACTAGCTTCACTGTCGTAACTTGGCCATGTAGAGAATAGAGATGGCTTCAGTTATGGAAACACCTCTCAAGATGTTGTTTGTGATGGGGAAAGGGGAAGGTCTTAGGATGTATTTGGCTGTCTTGTATGTATGTATTTGTAAGGCTTTAAAGTGAGAGCAGGTAAAGAATTGTGCTTCTATATTTAACTTGTTTGTACACAAGCTTTGAATGCAGTGCCCAGCTAGTGGTCTGTACAGTGAGCATTAATTAAGAATTTAATGCACACCTTGTGTTTGTGTTTGTAGTATTTGGATTCTAAAGGTATCATAAGGAGGGCGTCGTCCACAGGGAAGGAGGCAAACTGGACCACACACTCCACGTAAGTTCACATTTTTTGATGTTTTTGTTAATTTGTCAAGTCTCGTGTATATACGTCACATTCATGCAGGAGAGATATCTACGGAGACAGCACAGAAGTGAAAGTGAGTATTGGAGAAGCTACTGCTGCCTCAGCCAATGTGAGTTCATCAGTGGGAATAGATGGGGGACAAGACACAAGAATTAAAGGTCATACCTTATCTTATACTGCGTAGGTTTTCTGTTGCAGTTGTAGATTGTCCATAAGTGATGTTGCACATGTGCAGGGTACATTGTCTATCATGTTGCTCATAGTTACAACAGACATGTAGTAAGGTAAACAAATGCATTTTTTTTCCTTCAATCAAATGAAGTGAATAATGCTCACTGCAGTTTGCTACTCCCTTCCTTTTAGTGACTTCATTCATTAAGCCCAAATGCCTGATGAGTAAGCTTCTTCCCCCATCAGATGAGGAGGGGGGGGGGGGGGGGGGGGGGTTGTCATTCTGGCGTGTCCAAACAGAAACCATGCATGTGTTACAGCCAGCTAGTTAGTGACTTCCCCATCTCCAAGAATATTTCCACATATGAAATGTATGATCACTGCTGTGTGCTGCTGTAAGGAAAGAGGCTGTAATGGCTATATGGCTGAGCAAGGCATTATTGGGGTAGTTAGGCATTAATTCCTTACTTTCCTTATGGCCAAATTCACAGGCTTATTTCATGTCTTAGCTTTACTTTAAAAAATGGTTCCCATTGAAGTCAGCGAAGCAAGCTCGGCTAAAGATTGCCATGGAAATTCATAGCACGTGCAAGCGCATTAGTAGAAAAGGGTACACGTACACCTTTGGCAAATTGAATTGAAGACATAGATATATACATAACTTTGATTAGTGAGTCGGCTATTCTCGCTTCACTCATACTTGTCATAATTTTGATGATGATTGTGATAATGACTGTGTGTGCATACGTATGTACATAAATGTACTGTGTACAGTGGCGCTGCGCCGCCATTGTGAACTACCATTTTTAGGGTCCCTCAGGCCCTAAGTAGCTTCGCTCGGGACACTACAGCCTAGGACCTTCGGAACCCTAAAAACGATAGTTTCCTCCGAGGCAGCGCCTAACTATTTTACTAAGGGTCACACACACATTTGTATAACTGTTATTGAGAACTTCAAAAAAAAACACAATAAGTTAACCCCCCCCTCTTCCCTAGTACTATTAGGAGGTCGTTACATTCCCTTGACTCCTGGATTATAATTTCCTGCCGGAGATCCTAATAAGGATGAGGTCATAAAACTTGCTGTTATTCTTCATAAGATAAACAAAGTCAGCTATGCAATAGCTCTCTGCATACCAAGAGTTCGTTAGTTTTACCAGCTGTTCAGTTCAGAGGCATCCATGTGTTCTGCACTTTCATCCGGTCTTCTTTTCAAGCTGTCATACACTTGTAACCTACCAAGAATTAATTAAGACCATAGTTGTTTCAATATTTCCATTGTGTGCAGTTCTAAGAATAGAACTACCAACTTAATACTATTTATGTATAAGTTAAGTAATTATAATAATAGGAAATTTTCTCTTTTTAACAGCCAATATTTTTAATTATAACTTAACCCGACGTTTTGACTTCTTGCCGAAGTCCTCTTCAGGGGTCAACTGAGATCGAACTCTCCGTGGTGATATAATAACACAATGTAAACAGCAAGATTTCTGGAGGGTATGCTTACTGTTTATTATATCCTGGAGGGTGATTTGCATGCAGCATGGACAGCCAGCATCCTGGAAGCTCTAAACCTATGTCTCTGTTAAACTTGTTGTTGTCAGGTGTCATCTGTATGTATAGAGCACACATACAGATGACACCTGACAACAAGTTTAACAGAGACATACATGTAGGTTTAGAGCTTCCAGGATGCTGGCTGTCCATGCTGCGTGCAAATCACCCTCCAGGATATTATAACTAGTGATGTGCTTGAGCACAAATGGCGAGCGAGCCTAAAGACTATACTTATTTTATATGAATGATTTTGACTTCTAACACTGAAGCTACTGAAAATAAGGTCCAGTTTTTTAATTTAGCATTCAGGGTAAAGGGATTTCAGTGCCATAGTAACAACTTTCTGCAACTGCTTGGAAGGAAAAACAACAACAACAAAACAATACACGTTATTTAAAAGTTTTCTTTGTAATATTCTTTAGCTAAGTAGTGGTTGTAACACACAATGCTTTGACACAACTGGACATGCACCTACACAGACTTACCTTCGCAGTAGTCTAGTGGACAATGTATTTTCAGTAAATACTGTGCGCACGGCTTATAACCATGACAAAGAGCGCATTGACTTACCACCGCCACTAACTCGAATAGAAATGGAAGTCCCTTAAGTTGTCAAGTTTTAACTGTACCGGCAAAAGAATTCAAAACGGTAAACAATTCAATTTCTAGGGTGATACAGGTACTGATCGATAAACCAGAGGATTCTGTTTAGTGCAATTTGGGACGGGGTCGACAACCGAACTAACACAAAAATGCGAGGGTCAAAGTACAAAATGACATACGTACGTCCATACATATATCTAAATAAATAAATAAACATCCCCGTTTTTCGATTGTGTTACCCCTGTAAGTGTCTCGCTCGCTACGCTCGCTTGCCAATAAACAGTAAGCGTGCCATCCAGAAATCTTGCTGTTTACTTTGTGTTATTATGTCACCACGGAGAGTTCGACCTCAGCTGACCCCTGAAGAGGACTTCGGCAAGAAGTCGAAATGTCGGATTAAGTTATAATTAAAATATTGGCTGTTAAAAAGAGAAAATTTTCCTATTATTATAATTATTTCAGCTGAGAATGACTGAATCAAGTTATGTAGTTATCGAGTATTTACTTACTGTGGTTCAAACAACTTAATTAATTTTTGTGACTAACACTGAGCATGCTCATGCACACTGTTAATCCAAGCTTTCTAAACCTGTTCTTATGTAATTATTTTGAGAAGTGGGTTTGTAATAATATTCTGTTTTACTACATTCCTGTAAATAGGCGATAGTATAACAATATACCAACCCATTTACATATACAGTAGAACCTCTCTATAATGGCCAACGTCGGGAATAAAATTTTGGCCTTTATAGAAAGGTGGCCTTATTTCAAGGTTTTCAATAATATGAATAAATATGATAATAGTGTCGAATAAATAATGACAATGGTTAGGTGTTACTACTGTTTGCTGTAAAGTCATATATCACGAGGCTGAAAGAACTCTTGTTGAGTGCTCTGTCTACCATGACAAAAGCTAGCAGTATGAAGCTGAATCAGCTTATCTAACCGTGAATGTAAGTCGTGTTGCTTCTTCAGGATGCCCTTTATTATCCATAAACACTCTAACATCTTCTAGAGCAGCTATTGCATCCTCGTATTTTGTTATCTTAGGTGGAGGTGGTTCCAAGTCAAATTCTTCTTCTTCCTCATTAGTTCTTGTGGAGGAGAAGCAGAACTTGCATTAAGGTCAGCATAAAACCTGTCCTCCCAGTCATCACCATGTTCCATACAAATGGACATGTCACCTTCTCCACTGATATACTCCTCCATTCCACAGCACATTTCTGTCTGAGAAATTTGATTAACTAAAGCTTGCAATTCCTCTTGTTCTTCCATATCAGCAAACGGGTCTTCATTTTCAAACTGGCGGCCAACAACAGAGAAATCAGTACGAGTAACTCCTGCTTTCTGGAAGCATTTCATGACCGTTTCTTCCTTTACTGAATCCCAGGCTTGAGCTACCCAACGAATGGCCTGAAGAACATTGACTGATTGTACTAGTTGGGATGCTGTTTCTGTGGTTTGGTCAATCTTTGAAAGCACAAATCTTAGAAAAAGCTTTCGATAAAACACTTTAAAATTTTGTATAATACCTAAATCTAGTGGCTGTAGATGCGATGTAGTGTTTGGAGGGAGAAAAATGATCTTAATATTAGAGTATTTTTCCTTCAGCTCGTGAGGATGACATCCAGCATTGTCCATGAGAAGAACAATATATCTAGAGGAAGATGACAAACGGCGATTAACTTGCGAAAGCAACTCGTCTAATATTTCGCCGGTCATCCATGCATTGGGTTGACTGAAATATTGTACTGGAAGCTTTGATACATCAATTCCTTTAAAACACCTAGGTTTTTTTTATTTCCAAATTACACAGGCAACTTCTTTACCACCAGCAGCATTAGCTATAAAGCAAATAGTAAAGCGTTGTTTTGCCTTTTTTCCTCCTTTACACTGAGAAAACCATACTCGGGTAGAGCACGCCAGTAGCATCCTGTTTCATCAAGATTCCAGAGTTTTCAGCTGAATACCCATGAACTAACTCGGGAAGTCTTTCCTTCCAAGAATCTGTGGTTTCTCCAGACACATCACCGGATTCACCACAAACTTTCATCCTGTGAACATCATATCGCTTTTTCTAACAGTCTAGCCACCCATTGGAAGCTTTAAAATTATGGAAAGAAAATTGCTCAGCAATTAACCTTGCCTTCTCACACAACTGTGGACCGGAAGGATAAATATTTCTGGCAGTGGCAATAGAATACCATTTGTAAAGCAATTCATTGATTTCACCAAACTCACAAATACGGGATCTTTTGCCTAGCACAACACTATCATTTGAAATATTGGATTCATATTGCTCTCTAATGTTATCTTGATGGGCTAAAATAGTGTTAACTTGTGTCTTTTCACAATTGAACTTATCAGCCAGAATCCTGCTAGTTATGTGTGGGTTCTTCTTCCTCATTTCAATCAAATCATATTTCTTCTTCAAGCTAAGAGCATTTCTCGCTTTCTTTGTCAAAGACATGGCTCCTTCCAGAAGTATGGATTTAGCAGCACAACAGGCAACCCATAGAGAGTAAAGGGTCGATGCCACGAGACTTCACAATGTGGTCAAGCTCCACCCACCGCTATCTCAACTGGAGCGATGACTAGCCAGCCCATAGCCAGTACAGAGGTTGTTAGCTTCAGTTTTGAATCGTTCATACGTGGCTATCATGCTTATAGAGAGCAATGGGAGCCCTGGGTAGGGGAGGTGCTACGTTTGGAGCGAGATCCAACCAACCAGGAGGACATCAATGCTGTAGCGATAATCAATGCTAGTGGAATAGTCGGTCATGTACCCTTCAACTTAGCTCCTATTATGTCAGCGTTTCTGAGGAGGTCTATAAACAAGGGAATGGCTGAGGTGACAGGAAACAGAGTGAATCGTGGAGCTGGCTACGGGTTGGAGATTCCATGCAAGTACCACTTCTTTGGATCGTCCTTGTATATAGAAAGACTAAAAATTATTGTGGACAAGCAGCGTTCTGATGGATTGTTGTAGTTTCCATTGTGTTATTGTTATTGAATGAATGCATGTATATGAAATACTGAAGTGTGTGTTGGGGGTGGAGCTAACTGTCCGTTGTAAGCAGGTCCCGCTGTACTAGTGGTGTTAACAGTAGTGGCCGTAATACGGAGTAGAGGGGTGGCCGTATTGCAGGGGTTTCTATAGTACTGAAAGCAATAGTTGTGCGGTCTGGACCAATCCAAGTGGCCGCTTAAGACAGTGTGGCCGCCAATGACAGGTGGCCGTTAAGTAAGGTTCCACTGTATCACTTCACTTACCCTGACTATATCACTTTATTTCCTGTCATGCTACTATACTAGTGCTCTGGTATGTACACGTATGGGACGTGTTAGAAAGCCAAAGTGGTTGTCGTTTAACTTACTAAGTTCTTTTCTATTTTTTGTTAGGCTGGTGTGAAGGAGAGGCCAGAATGGCTCACCAAGAGCACGGTCCACGACGAGCATTCAGAGGCAGAGAGCCAGTTTGGCCAGACCAGAGTGGACCAGCCTCAGGGTGTGGCCAGCAAGAAACTTATGGACACCGGTAAGTGGCGGAAAAGATGGTGGGTTCTCTCTGAGCTTGGTTTGGAGTCTGTTACGTACTACATAGGACCCATGCCATATTGTCTTCTTGCTTAATCATTGGGATCATGTAAAGAATAGTCGTATAATTTGTCTCTGACACTCTGCAACTAATATACCTGATTTTAAAGTAGAGAAGGGAAATATATAACCACATTATTATTATAAATATACTATATATAATATTTATTATTACATTGGATATTTTCCTTGAGTATTTTTGCATCACACATGTATTCTATATTTCCCACATTGAACACTATATTATACTGAACACTCCAATGCGCCTGTGCGTAGCTCTGGACGACTGAATTTTTAAAAGTATGTTGCAATTACCTCTGAATAACGAGGCTTTGAAGCAGTTCATGAACTGCTTTGGGACAGTATCCAATATATATAATAAACAATTTATTACACTCGTCGTACAAAATTGGGGGTGACATTTCACTCTCACACGTGTATTTTCACTTGCCTTCGGCTCGTGAAGATACATATGTGTGCTGATGTAATATCTCCCCATATTGTACACTGACTCATGCAATAAGAGTTATATATGGTTATACCTATGTGTAGAATGTCAGAAGGCAGATCCTGTAGCTTAGATACACTTTTTTTCCCTCCTATGCGATCCATGACCTCGTAGACTAATTACTCAAGTAAACCAATACACACGTAACTGCGTGCGGTTAGTAAAACACCAAACTTCTTTAGTAATAATGAAACTAAATATTTTAAAAATATATAGGATGTTAAAAGATTATTATTGATTATGACTGATGCCAATATGGGGCAGTATAAGACACCTGACTGCACATGTCTGCACATGTCTGCACTGTAGTGGCTAGCACATGCTCAGAGTGATGCAATAGATCACAACTCAAGTTGTTTTCTGTTTGATTTTGTACGAGCTGTTCTTGTGCAACCAGAACCATAAGGTTACGTTGATGGGTATATGTATCAAGCCCTTTGAATTTTTGTTTGTGACCGTATAATTGGCAAGCGAGCGGAGCGAGCCAAACACTCTCAGGGGTAACACAATTTATATATATGTTTGGACGTACATATGTCATTTTGTACTTTGACCCTCGCATATTTTTGTGTTCGCTCCGCGTTCGACCCCGTCCCAAACTTCACTAAACAGAATCCTCCAGTTTAGCGATCATTACCCGTATCACCTTAGAAATTGAATTGTTTACCACTTTGAATTCTTTTGCGGGTGCAGTTAAAACAAAACTTATGGGAGCTCCATTTCTATTTGAGTTAGTGGTGGTGGTAAGTTAATACGCTATTTGTCACGGTTATAAGCCCTACTCAACAGTATTTACTTGAAAATTCATTGTCCACTAGACGAACCACGAAGGTAAGTCTTGCGTAGGTATGTTCAGTTGTGTGAAAGTATTGTGCTTTACAACTACTATTAAGAATAGATCACAAAGAAATTTTTAAATAACGTGACTTGATTTTGTTGCTTCGTTTTCAATTCAAACAGTTGAGAGGAGCGGTTACTATGGCATTGAATCCCCTTTACCACATATGCATAATTTAACAACTCGACTATATTATTTTAGTAGTTTGAATGTTAGTTGTTAAAATCAATCGTTTAACAATAGTGTAGTTTAAGGCTCGCTCGCCATTTGTGCTCAAGCACACCACTAGTTTATGTATAGTGCATCAGCTCCCTACAGTTTGTTCTTTCGTGTGAATTTTAATAGCTTATTAACTAATGAAAAAATTATAAAAAAAAATTTTTTTACGGAAATTAAAGTTGTGTGTTTGATACTTGTTAAGTATAATTCTGCATGCACGTGTGGTTACTGTGGAACGTTACTATGACTACTAGGTGGAAATTGGTCATAGGATTGCCCAATCAGACTCAGTAGATGCTATGGTTGCAGTAGGAAGAAGCAGTAACCCGTGTTTTCACATCTTTAAGGAAACTACTAATTAGGACATTCAATCTCTCCCTTCTCTAACAAGAGAGATACATTGCAGAGGCATCAAGCAATGTGCATGTTTAAACCTGGTATTTGAACAGATGCTCAGTTAGAGGCATTCCAGATATGTAGTTTTATTGCCTCACATTTTCAGTTTGTGGTCAGTTTCATCATGGTGGTTTTTTTTTTTTTGGTTTTTTTTTTGTGATACTGTTGCTGCTCTCTACTGGCTTTATTGGTTTTTTATTATGTATTTATTTTTACTGCGTCAACTGATATGTGAAAGTGATTAAGTAAGGTGAAAATGAATGGAGCTAGGTCAATGTATGGTTATTGGGATAGAAATTTATAGCCTTAAACATGGTACTAATATGTCACAGGATCTTTCGATTTTTTTTTTTTTTTTTTTGCTGTATCAGTAAGCATTGATGACAGAGAATGAAACTGGCAGGTTATGTATGCATATTTTTATGATAGCAACTAAAATTCTGACAGTTCTATAAAACGTGGGCAGTTCGTCATGGAGTACAGATGACAAAATTAATGGCGTGGCTAAATAAGAAATATATCGCAACAAGCTGAAGACAAATCATGTTTCTCAGACTTCACACATTTATATTACAAAGTTTCAACCAACTTAGCTTGGTCTTCTTCCAATACAGAGACCAACCAAGGCAAACTTGGTTGGAGCATTGCAGGAGTGCCAACGTGTGAGGGTCAAAGAAATTTATCACTGCTGGACGATTTCATTAAATTATGAGTTAATTTGACAGGATCACTTTAATTTATCATGTTTGGTTGCTCTAGTCTCCGCAATCAACTGCATATCTTTCCTTGTGGTGACATCTTTGTGTTGGGAGGCATTATATGTATTTCCTCACGTTGTGTAAATTGTTCTCTTTCTACATAATGGTGATCTAGTCTCAAGCCTTGGTGGGTTCGTCAGTCAGCTCAATCATTGAAAATATTTTCCTCAAAGTTATGCAAATTTGACGCCAAGCATATACAATGTCTGTAAGACTTTTTTTTTTTTTTTTTTGCAACCACAAATTTGGATCACAGTTATAATTCCATGTGACGGACTTCCTATGGGTTCTGTGATATCAATCCTCAGGATTTGGCACTTGCAGCTGTAAATGAATGTGCTGGATTACTAATCTAATTACAATAGTAGGAGTAGTAGTAAGAAGAAGAGAGAGAATATTTTTTGAATTCCATTTATATTGTTATCACTGACTTATACTAGAGATTCTAGTCCTAAAAAGCTTTAATTTCAGCCACAGGGTCTTGTTTCACCGGAGATAGATTGACCTTGTCGTATTTGTTGTTTCCCATTTTACAGATTTCCTTTTAGTACTCTTTGTAGACTGCTAATTATTGCTAGTCTACTAAACGGTCAGCATGCCATTGTTCTGAAGTGAGGGTAAAATGGATGAAAATAATACAAACAAATTCTGTGTTGTCGAATCTCGTGGGTTAAATAAACAGCATTGTCAAGAGAGAGTAAGAAGGGAAAATGTGTTGACTACTTGTAAAGTGTTTATACTCGGTGAAAACATCGTCCACGACTTGGTTTGGGTTATAGCTGCGAGTTGAGCATTAATAGGAAACAGCTACCAATTAACCATATCACAGTGTTGTTTTAATATTATTGTTTCTTGTGAATGGAATTTCTCCATTTTTTGTGCAGGTACACAACAAGGTTGTTGTTTTTTTTAACTCTGAGACTTATGTACAACAACAACAACGACGCTCAACGGCATACTTATAGCTTGGTGGAAAGCATGTTTGGTAATTTTGCTCAATAGCGACTTACATAATATTATCTTTTGCTCTTTGTACACATAAAGCATCAGTTTTTTTTTTGTACGAAATGAAGTTAAAATGTCTAGTGGCTGCTATTACACCACAGAACACATGACACAAGTAAATATTTTCGCTGTGAAAGCAACCATATTATTCATTTATTATTAATCTTATGTTTCTGCATGCAGAGAGACAGATATTGGAGGACCTTATGGCTCATGAAAAGCGACCACCCTCATCACACTCCTCCCTGTCCCCTCCCCCTCTGTCTCAGCAAGCGGAGCAGCCGGCAGCAGATTACAGCAGCAGTAGCAGTGACGACGAGGACATGGTGGATGAGACTTCCTCGATAGCGTGGATGGGAGTTGTGGGTGGTAATGATGGCGGATTGGATGAGAGTCTGGAATTAGGGGAAGGAGGAAGCAGTGGAGAAGAAGCTTACACTGTCAGGGTCAGTGGAGTGGTTGTTGTTGTTGTTGCTTGTTTGTTTATTTGCATGTGTAAGTTTGTTTTTTCCCCGATGTAAAATGGTTGTGTATGTATTCGTTATGTATTGACACTTGGTAGACATAGGATTATTATAACTTCTTATAACTCCCTCCCCCCCCCCCCCCCCCCCCCAAAAAAAAAAAAAAAAAAAAAAATTGATGAGATTCCCATTGTAGTAATACTGAGAGATGGCTTGTATTAGATCTACGTACCAGACCACCAATGTAATTGTTAAGTGGCAAATATTGAGCTTTAGGACCAAGGCAGGGTGGGGTGAGCAATTCTGTCATGTCTTAGTCACTGCTCTCTCTCGGTATTTAGTGCTACTTTTCTCGTACATTGCAGATTGGTGATCGTATTGTGCCAGTGGATGAGGTGACGTCTGAAATGGTGGCTCAAATGACAGAGAAAGAGAAGGAAAGATACACAGAGGTTTATAGAATGAATGTTGATGATGACTTCAGCTGAAAACAAAATTATGGTCAATAATTTTTTGTTTGTAATTTAATTCACCATATGTTATTTTTCAGTAAAGCAAATGTTTATTTTTTAAAATATATGCTAAAGCGACGCAGTTAGCGCAATCAGGAGTCTGCAGTGGCTGGTCAACAACAATGAAAAACCTAGTCTCTAGCTTCTCTCTAGTCTATCTGGCAGTGTTTTGTAGTGTGATAATTAGTAGCAAAGGAGAGGACTTGATAACAAAGACAGAGAAGTTTGTTAACAATGTGACCACTGCAGTTGCAGCTGCCTACAAGGATCGATGCACTGCCAATTGCTCTTCGTGCGTCTCTTTCGCCTGTAGCTCAAGAAGACGTTCTAGTGTGAGCACTTGTACTAGGCTCTATGGCAACACTGAAGTGGTTACCAACGGGTGTACTTACCAGTGTAACATTCGCAAAGTGGACCACACCTTCAGCAACGTCCTCACACCGTCTGCAGAAGTGATGGAGCAAATATCGGATGAATTATGCTGGGCGGGTGTGGTCGATGAAGCATTTAAGGAGAACTTTCGCGCAGACTTAAATGATTCCCTTCGCTGGCAGTATTTCGCAAGCAGCAAAGGTTGGGTTAAGCTGTATCCGTCTCATACTCTACAGACGTGTCATGTACTAAATCCGCTGATTCGGCCCTGGTATGTAGCTGCTACAAGTGGCCCAAAGAATGTGATTATAATCCTAGACATCAGCGCTTCCACTCTTAATAACAACAGACTGGGTATTGCTAAAGAAGCAGCCATGGTTGTCATTCAAACTCTAACCAATGCGGACTATGCCACAGTGGTTGTATTCAGTGACACTGGGCGCCAGCTTCTGGTGGCCAACCAAAAGGACAAGTTCCTTATTCAAGCTACATATGCTAACATTGAATTACTGAGCAGTGCAGTGTCCAACATTCAAGGCGATTCTGAGGGGGCCACCAATTTTGAGGCTGCTTTTGTGACTGCTTTTGATATTTTAGATGCCAGTAGGTCAAATGCTTCCAACTGTCACACAGCCATCTTGTTTCTTACTGACGGCTTCCCCAACAAAGGTCAGACCTCACAAGATGATATTGTGAATCTAATCCGGGAGAGGAATAGCTATCATAATGCCACCATGTTCACTTACACTCTGGGAAGTAACTCTGGGGCCTCTTACACCAGAGCCATCGCCTGTGAAACTGGAGGAATTTACACAGAAATTCTTCACACTGAAGATCTTAGAAAACAACTCAGTCTCTATTATGATTACTTTGCATCCCTCAGGCACAGTTCATCTGCTGAAGTGGCCTGGGTTGAGCCGTATGAAGACGCTGTGGGTGCAGGATTTCTGGTGACAGCTTCTAAAGCTGTGTATGCAAACTCCACTACTGGAACAGGAATTCCTCAACTGATTGGTGTGGTGGGGGTAGATGTATCACTAACTGGCCTACAAGAATCATTGACAAGCTACGAGAGTGTTATTAGAATGCTCTCGGAACGAAATTCCTGCCCTCGTATTCAAAGTTACAGCCAGGAGGTTCTTGATAGGATTAGGGCAAGACAGGGAGGTGTGCCTTGTGGTGTGTGTGAGGGTTGTGGCAATGATGAGAAGACCTGTAGTATTAACAAGGTTGCATATTGTAGTTACAACTATCGACAATATGAGAATAATTCTGACTTGTACAGAGAAGATAGCTGTTGTTTTAATGCAGATAATTCATCTGATATAAAGTTGTGTGACAGGGGATTTAAACCCTCATATTATCATGTCTTCTTATTTGTATTTTTTGCTTTTATTTAGACTTCATTGCATGACATTTTGTTTTGAGTATTATAGTAGTCTCAGTGGTAATAAAATATCTGATTGCAAGGGCTGGAGCGACTACTCTGTCGCCTTGGTAACACGTTTTAAATTTAGCGTTCGAAAGAGCGGGATTCGCGCGCGAAACTGCTACGGTTGGTTGCCTGCGGCGTTTGTAGGGACTATAAAAACGTTTGCTGCAACTAAAGATGATACAGCTATTAGTTATACTACTTCTCAAGTCTTCGAAATGTTCCCTCTTGCCTTAGCTCTCAGTTTAACCGGCTTCCTTTCTGTATCACTGGCTAATCAATGCTCACATATCAGAGAAATTCAGGGAGGAATTCAGACTGAGTTGGCACTGGCTTCAGCTTGGAAGAGTGAACACATTGGGGTGAGTATCATGTTAGGCATTTCAGTGAGGTAGCTAACAGAACTTCATTTGATTCACCATTATCGTTTCTTTCCAGAGTTTCATAGACTCGGCCGTGGACTTAACTGGCCCTTCGTATCTGAGAGATGTTGTACAATCTTTGTCCAGTGTACATCAGAGAATATTAGCAATGCAAAATTCCAATATTGGTGATACAAATGTCCTTCACCAAATCTACGACCAAGTTAAAGATGATGTTTGTTCCTATGTAAGCATTCGTAAAATTGGCAACTGAGCAATTCTGATTTATTTTAAAAATATATTTATTATTTATTTATTTTTTAATCCTTTTAGCTGACAGAAACACTGGCTGATGAAGATCATAATTTTAACTGCACACAAGAAAATTTGGATGAGCTGTTGGAAAAATTGAAATTTTTGGACATACTCCGATCAACAACATTCACTCTCCTAAAGCAATACTTAAGACCTTGTGAATTGCATAATGTTGACGCAAATTGGCTATGCTCTCGCTGGAATAGTATGATCTTCAATGGAACATGTGCGAATGACTCTGTGGCTCCTGCATTCAGATCTTCAAGTCTGTACTTGGCTAATAAGACTGCTGGTATTCTGAATCGCAATAAATGTACATTCTGCTCATAATTCTTTCATTGATTCTTTGGCCGGACATGATTTGCTCTTATGATTTAACTATTCTAACAACATCTGACAGAAATTGTCAATAAAATGTGTATTTACATAATGCTATAGTGCCATTAAAAATTGGCTAAATTAATGATTTTATATAATATGTGTGTACATTCTTGTTTTAGGATGTCCTATACAATTGCTTAATGACTTTTGCTTTTTAAATTTTTATTGCAGTTGAAAAAGTGCAAAAACTCATAAATAAATTGCTAGTCTTGCACAATTTGTTAAATGAAATTAAACTGACACAAATAATATTGAAGTGTTGGTCTTTAGAATTATGAGCGATATCCACTGAAGCTTCTGCTTGGGCTCGGTGTAGAGCTGTAGAGTGGACCTTCCTGGCTCATCAATGTCCGTAGTTGACGAGTTGGTAAGGTTTTGCTGAGAGTGTCGTTAACTTGTTCCAATCTTGCCTCAAGTCTACGACGTGATCTATAACATTAAGAATGAGGAGAATAAAACAACCTCTGTACAAACTCACACACAGGCTTACAGACACATAGACTGACAGACACACATATGGACTGACTCATGACTGACTGACACACAGACTGACTGACTGACACACAGACTGACTGACACACAGACTGACTGACTGACACACGGCTGACTGACACACAGACTGACTGACTGACACACGGCTGACTGACACACAGACAGACCGACACACAAATTGACTGATGCATAAACTGAGAGACACATAGACCAACTGATGCACAACAGACTCATAAAAACTGACTGACAGAAACTGACTGGCAGAATAAAATTATTACTATGCTATCTACAAAAATAATATTTTCAAACACACCGAGAGCCTAACACTGACTTGTCTTGTTCTAGCTGCTGATTCTTCAAATGTAAAGATTCCATCTTCAAATGTTCCAATTCTGCTCGGTCCTTCTTACTCTCATGGCTTGATAGCTTTAGTTCATTTCTCAACTCAGAAATCTGAAGAAAATGACACTAAGTGAATGACTATTCATCGCAAGAGTTGGTACAAGTTCACTTACCACTCGCTCTTTCTCTCTGATTGCTATTAGTTCATTTTCTGATCTTAGCTTCTCCAGATACTTTTGTGCTGTGTTCTGCTGCTCCATCTGCTCAGTCACTTCAGAAAGCACTCTCTTAATTTCAGTTCTAATTAATTTAAAAATCAATAAATAATGCAGTAACTATCCACTGGCTCTGAACTTGTTTCAGCAATTTTAGAGCAATTAATAAAATGTTCAATATAGAGCTCATGCAATGGAGATTAGTTTCCAATAGTTAGTCTAAAGTATTTGACATATCTACTTGAATGATTACTAAATAATTATTAATTTGTTTAACCAACAACAATGGTATGATATTTATATTTTGGAGCACTTAGCTATCTGGTATGGAGCTATTTTCTCTGTGTACACTTACTGATCATTTTCTATTTGTCCACCATTAACTACAACCTTAACTAATATCAACACTTAACTTTTAAAAAATGTTGTCATTATGCATATCAACAACATACTTACTTTGACTTAGATTCTGCTGACTTCTTGCATTCCTCTAACCGTAGCTGTGTACTTTCTAGCCCTCGAACGTCTGCCTGAAGCTGTGCTATTTGAATCTCATTTGTATGTTGTCTGCACAAGCATTTAAACCATGTTTACTACGTATAATCAATACTCACACAATACAGGCTGTCAAAACAAATGCATTGGATTAAACTAAGTAATCTACAATCTTCTCACTTTGATCTTAGTTTCTTGCATTCATCTCTTTTATTCTGTAGTTTTTCTTCAGAACTAGCAAGTTTTCTATTTAAATCATCTATATGTTCGGAAAAAGACCTAGCATTAGACTCAAGAGATTTAATATGGTTAATTTTCCCATCCAGCTGGTCCCTGAAGATACATAAATAAGAAATGGATAATTAAATACATCCACGTAATCACATCATAAACTCTTACATAGTGCTCTGCAAATTATCTTGAAGCACCTTTATCTTTTCCTTCAGGGACTTTTTGTCACTGTGATGCCGATGCCTATAGTTACAAAATAATTCATTATTTACACATTCACAGTCTGCATTCTCACTTGCTCGTTACCTAATTGAAGAAATTTCAAACTCCATATGTTGCTTGGAGATTTTTTGCTGCTCACTGAGGACATCGTGATGGTGCCTTGCCTCTAATATTTCTTGCTAGAAAGTTGTCATTATAAACAATAACAATGTGAAAATGAGCCAATCAATGTAATTAAAAAGAATTGTGATTCAACTAATTTAATAGTGACCAAAATGGCAAGTTATTTGAGCTAACATTGGAGCATTGTCTGAAGGCATTTCTTTGAGGCTGTGGGTGAGGTTTATTTATCATTTATATTAATAATGTGAAAATTTAGATGTACATGTTTTGAAAACATACCTTCATTTTGTCCATCTCTATTTTTAGCCTTTCATTTCTGGCCTCTTCCTTTTTTAAAGATTTTTGAACCTGGCAAAGTTCACGTGTGACCATGTTATATTTCTCTTCTTGTTCTGCAGCTAACAATTCCAAATTTTGCCTTTTCATACGTTCGTCCGATAAGTTCTGCTTAAGCTCCAGCTAATAAAAAAGCAATGGATCTAAATTAGGAGAATGTACTTTCATTCATTTGTACCTTTGCATTTCTTTCTATATCAGTGCTTGACTGGTACTGTTCAATTCGCTGCTCCAGAACTTTTATCGATGCCACCTGTAGTTTAAATATTGTACATATTATTCATTAGAGAATATTAACAGCAATATAATAACATTCCCACCTGTTCTTGTATCTCGTATCTAGCTTTGATATTCTTTTCATTTTCATCAGATAGGGAACTTAAAAGTCTCTCATTTTCCACCTGTATCTTGGATATTTCTTGCTCTGCTTCCAACATTGAAGAATTCGCCTGTAATTATAACTTAACACAGTCATGTTCATCTTTGCTAATATTTGACACCTTACCTCATTTAGTTTATCAGCCATTTCCTGGATCTTGGCTCGAAGTTGTGCTGACTTCTCGTGGTATTCTTGCTGTGTCTTGTTGAGAGAAGAAGCTGCATTTTCCCTTTGTATTTTAAGTTTTTCTCTGAGTGTCAGACTCTCTCTCTTGACTTCACTTATTTCACTCTGAAATATTAGACAGTCAACCACAAATTAAAGACCTTGAGGATAATGTGACATTACAGGTTATATTGCTGCTGCTGTTGTAACAATTTTAAGTTGGAAAGGTGGGTGAAAGGGACTTTTACCTTAAGCAGTTCATTAGAAGTAATCTGTGAAGACAGCTTCCCTTTTAGATCGGTTATTTCAGCTCGAGATTCCACATTTTTGGATTCTAGGTGGAGGTGATCACTTTTGAGTAGCTCGTGAAAACTAGAACACACACACATATTTACACATGTATGCACACACACACAAACTAAACCTCTCAGCAGCTATATTTCTATTGTCAACTTACTCTTCTTTGGCAGACAACTCTGCTCTTTGTGTTATGTACTTGGACTCTGCATTTGAGAGTCTGCTAGCTGCTGCATCCAAGTCTTCTTTTAAGCTGCTCACTTTTCTCTCCTTGGCAAACAGCTGATCACTATAAGGTACATGCACTGCATGAACAAAATGACTGTGTAATCTTAATAAGCTTACTTGATTTGAGTAATTTCTGAATTAAGGGAGCTGTTTTCAGTTCTAAGTTCTTCTATCTGCTCTTCATGTTTATTCTTGAGGGCATTGATGGTGTTGATATAATTAGCATGAGAGTCTTTCCTCACTATTTGCACTTCACAAAGCTGGAAAAAAAACATTTAAAGATTTTCAAGTGTGTTCAATGAAATTACCTCTTGTTCACTTTGACGGAGTTTTTCACTTAATTCTTGGCATTTTGTGTGAAGGCCAATAGCTTCATCTGAGTTTGTATCTGCTCTTTGCTTCTCACGCTGAAGTTCTTCTCTAAGTTTCTGTATTTCATGGGTCAGCATTCTTAGTTTATCTTCTTTGTGTTCACCTTCAATCTTGACACAGCAACAAAGTAAAACAACGATTCAAGGAAAGAGAATAATAGTCAAAAGAGTATGATAATACAAATAACAACATGCTATAGTGGAAATCTCATACCTTCACTCTGTCATAGTTTTCTGTGGTAACTGATAAATCTTTTCTATGCAGTGTTAGTTCCTGTGTGTAAGAAGAACAAACAAAATTAATTGATTGTATCGTAATTGTGACTAATTACCCTCTCCATCTCCTCCAACTGTGCTTGGGTTAGGGATAGAGTGTTCTGTACATGTTTCAACTCTGATGTCTGTGGAAATGAATATTAAATTCATGGTAGTTAAAGTATGTAGTAAAATCTTCATGAAATAAGTTCATAGATTATGTGTATATAATAAGTTACAGTACACAGAGGCTGACTATAATACTATATACATACACATATTATATTTACACACGATCTATTTAATTTACCTTATGCACCAGCACCTCCATAGTCTCATCCAGCTGCTTCTGAAGGGACTCTGATCTGTCTTCAAGAGCTTTTTTTACTTTAATGGCTGTTGTTAAATTGCCTTTCACCAAGTGATGCTCCTCTTTGAGTACAGCCATCTCATTTTCACAGGATTCTCTCTGACTCTGCATCTGGTGGTACTCCCTCTCCAGTGCTGCATGTCTTTTAGTCAGAGCCATCAATTCATTCTGGGTGTGGTCTAGATTGTTCTTCAATTCTTCAATATTTTGGTGGTAATATGTTTCCTGTAAATAGAATAACTTTAATAATTCTGGGGTTATATTGGGGGGAAATAGCTTCGTGGCAGTTCCTACACTACACAGACCCTTCAAGTGCAGGTAGCAAGCATGAAATTTTGATTTCCCTTTTACCCACACATATTGCTGCAAATTGGGGCATAGGATTCAACTAGTGTGAGATGACAAACATAGCACTTAACTTTTTTCCATTTTAAAGTTAGTGGTAAACTATTGTACAAAAAAAGGCATCAATTTGAATAATATACCTCTGCATCAGATTTTTTAGTACATGCTTCTAGCCGTTGCTCCAATGATTTCTTCAAACTCTTTATTGCCATGCACTCTCCTTGGATGTCAGCTAGCTCAATTTCTAGTGTATTTCTCTCTTCCTGCAAAGAAGCTGTGGTCGACTCTTTTTCCTCAATGATATGCTTCAGAGACTTTATTTCATTAGTCTTCTTCTTGAACTCTTCCATGACCTACAAGTTTATTAAAAAAAAAAAAAGAACAACAGCAACAAAAAAAAAAGGCATATATGCATGCATGCATACATATATGTATATTATGTATGTATGTGTGTGTGAATGTAATTGTATATACATTATCTTTCTAGTATTGATAGTAGTATACAGGTCACAGGATTCTAAGCTAGCTTTTAGCTTCGGACATGTCAAATGGGACTCTTTGAGAAAATTCCTATGCTAGTTATTATTTTTATATGCATATTTTTTTTTGCATATAGCTTACCTCTAGTACATTTCTTCTTTCTATTTCAAGTTCATGTGCTTTCAATTCCACTTCTTTTTCCAGTTCAGTAAGGATACACTTTTGAGAAGAAGCCTCTCTTTTAATATCTGCTAGCTCAGTCTGAATCCCAGATTTTTCTTTCTTTATAGAAGCTAGTTCGTCTTCTTTCTTCTGCAACAGAGTCTTCCGTTCAGCCAGTGTGACTTTCATTTCAGTGAACTTTGTCCTGAACTCCAAATTCTCACTAGTCAATATAGATTTGCTAGTGCTGAGACGCTCCATTTCGCCTTCAGTTGAAGTCAGCTGGGTTCTCAACTCGTCCAGTTCAGCTCGACTATTCTCTGCCTGACGAATAGCCAATTCTGCTCTTTGTTGTGCTTCTGCTAGTGCAGACGTTTTCTTATCCAGAGACAACTCAGCAGACTTTAGTTCTTTCTCGTGCTGATGAATCTGTCTCTTCATGGATTCCATGGTAGTATGGAGCTGGTCTGCATCCAGTGAAAATGTTGATCTGTCTTGTTCCAATTTTTGTAGCTCTAATTTCTTTTGAGAAAGCTCTTTTTTAATCGTAGCTAAAGCTGAATCACGGCTGTCAAGCTTCTTGGTTAGAGTTTGTACAGTGTCATTAAGTCCACTATTTGTTTGCTTTTCTTGGTCTAGTTTCCTTCTGATCCCATTGAGTTCCTGCTGAGTGATGGCAACAACTTCTTGAAGCTGTTTGGAAAGTTCTTTGTTAATTTGAAGGTCCTCCTCAGACAGCTTCATCTTTTTCTCAATTTCAACTATATTTTTTGTAGAATCTGCAAGTTCCTGGTGTGCAGACTTATGCTCTGCTCTCAACCTCAAAAACTAGGTAAAGTTTGAAGAACGGCATTCAAACACTACATCATTGTGCTATTTACTGACATACCTCAGCCTCTAGCGATGCATTTTTCCTATGAGCTTCGTGCAGACTCTTTCTCAAAGCTTCCACTTCGCTGTCAAGAGCACTGCACCTGTGAGTTTCTTTTCCCAATTCATCCTTTTGGTAGCGGCACTCGTCCGACAGACTTTGAACTTTGGACTATCATGAATTAATTGTGAAGTCACAGACATATGAAACAAAAGCAATATGTATTACATACTGAATTATTACTAATATTAAGGAATCATGATAAATTAAGTGTATTTTATGTCGTGTGAATTATTATTAAATTAATTGCATGAACTTGATTTCAGTTCTGGATTTGTTGTTTCAAAATAGCTTTGACAGTAATGAAGTTGATTTTACAAGTTTAAAACACTGGTGATGCGATTGTTGTATGAACAGCTATGTTATTTATAAACTGGTTCAAAATGAACTTCAAGGAATAAGTATTTTTGTGTGAATGCCTTTTCAAGTCTTGCTATAACTTATATACTGAAATTCAATTTAATAAAGTAGCGGATTTAAACAAAATATTTTTAAATTAAATTCAGTGGCAGTCTTTGTTTGACCTCAATCAATTTAGATAGTACTTGCCATGCTTCACTGAATTAAATTTAATGTTTGTTATAAATTTTTAGGCAAGTTATTCATAGCATTCTTTCTAAACAACCTTCTATTTCTCTTGTATATCAACTCTGCATTATAATAATATAAAATACCTTTAGATCCACAATTGTTGCATTTCCTTCCAACGATTGAGATTGCAGCATAAGCATCTTGGAGGAATAGGTTTCCAGCTGAGCTTGAATGGAATGCTTTTCCTCTTTCTCGTGAACTAACTCTTGTTGAAGAATGGACACTTCACCTTCTAGCTTCCCAATCTGTGTTGCAATAATATATTGTATGATATTTGCTAAGCATTAAGAAAGAACGTTATATCATAATTGTCATCATCATCAAATTTTTCACATTTCCTTATGTCTGGTAAAGTATCAACGTGAGATACTGAATCAACACCTCTAGCATTCAAAAACACTTCCTAATCAGGTGCAATACTCGATAGGAATATTTTTTCACAGGTTATGCTTAGTTTTGCTTTTCAATTTTTTTCCTTCACTATATGCTATATAATATATTGGAACACATACAATGTTTATTTCTCTTACCGTAGCCTTTAATTTTCCAATTTCTGCTCTCTGCTGGGACCCATCTTTACTCACATTCATTGAGTCTTCTTGGAGTGAGTTGAACTTGAGCAGCTGTTGCTTTAATTGCTTTTGTAGGCTATCCACCTTAGCCTCTAGCAGTGCCTTTTGGCGCATTTCAAAATTTAATTCTCTCTCCATGCTTTCGTTCTTTCGCTTTAACTCAGCAAGATCACCTAACAATGGTGTTCAACATGTTAAATAATGACTGAATATTTATCAATTATACCTTCTGACTGAGAAATACTGGCAGATTTTGTCATTATCTCTCCACGAAGTTCAACCACTTTTGTTTTCAGTGAACGGTTTTCTGACATCAGAGAATTTGTCAGTGATTTCTTTTGCTCTACATAAGCTGATTCCTCTTTTTCACCATTTTGTAGAAGCAAGTCTTCTAATTTTCTACCAACAAAACTCCTCTCAGTAATTGCAATGCTATATGTACTATACAGCTCGGAGTCACTTACTTTTTGAGAAGATCTTGGGTAGTCTTTGCTGTTCTTGCGCTTACTTCCAACTGCTGCTCAGCCATTCTTAGCTTGTCGGCCTTGGTTTCTGCTTCCATCTTCCACTTCTAGAAACAGAAAAGTCAGCTTAATAATTGTCCCTGCCAGAGGCTTCTTACGAAGTTCTGCCAAGAGAGAAAGCTACAGCACTCGAGAGCGACGCTACGAATATACAATGCGCGTGCGCGCGTAACTAGTGCTGTCGCGTTTATGTCGTACCGATGATACTTTACTCACGTGAAGCAATCCGAATTGGTTGTCTCCCCGTTTTTCTCGAAGAGCTCGGTTAGCATCTTCTAGGTCTCTGCACAAAGCCTTCTTTTTAGTCCACAAGTAAGAAATTGTTTGATCTGAAGTTCTGCTGGTGATATCAAAACCTTCTTTTTTCAAACCACTCAGTACCTCTAGAATGTCACCATCCTACAAAATAGTTCAAAATTGTACATTCACTTTTAAAACTATGCTGCAATATTGTACATCAACTAAAATAAAATAAATTTACTGCCTATCCCAACAAAACTGTTCAAAATTATACATCAACTACAATAAAGTGGCTATTTTACTGCCTTAAATTTATTAAAAATATAAAATAGCATGTGTTAATAATAATGTTTTCAACCTTATTTATAGTGAGCCTATGAGATGGGGTCTCATTCTGTGGGAATGTCTTTGCCCATTGCCGAGCTGATGGTGGGGGAGTTCTAGAGCGAGGCATCGTCAAAGATCTGTGGTGGTTGTGATGCTTTGGCGAACTAAATCTCTCTAAGGACGGGTATCGAACTCGGGTGTTTTTCTTGTTCGTAGAAGCTACCGTATCCTCCAGATAGCGTGCAGATACATTGGGGACGGTTCTTCTGCTATGATGTTTTGGCTGGAAGACTTTGTGTTGTGTGAATGTAGGTCTGTCTGTCTTATGGTCAGTCGTGTGCTCCTGCAGCTGTTCTAGTAGCCATGCATTAGACGCTCGCACATCTTCCAGTTTTTGCTTTAAATTTTGTATTTTCTCCTGATACTCCACCTAAAGATTACAGAATTAGTATTAGTACAGATATAATATGATTTCGTTTTATTTCCAAAGTTATTTGGTATAGCTATTTTTCATTTTTAAGCTACCCATTTTACCTGGTGAATAATTTTATTATTAGGACAGGGATTTGCTGGTTTCATCAAGGAAGCAGGTAAAGAACTAATACAGGTCATTACACTTGGACTAAGTTAACAGTCTAAAGCATTAGTCCAACAAAGCCAGAATAAACTACAATTTTCTAAGATTATAAACTTAACCATAATAAGTTTTATGTATAAACAATAATACTAACCTCCTGCTTCACAAGTTTATCAACATGTTTCTTCTCAATACCAGCCCTAGTTTCTGCCTTTTCCTTTTGATGCTTGGCTACATAGTCATCAGATTCCTTAAGTTGTCTCTGTATATTGTGATATAGGTAGGTACATAATACAAGATACTTCAATCCTTTAAGCTCTTTGCATAATTACACTACTATTAAAACTTGCTTGTAAGTTTCTGTTGGTTTCTGATGTGTCCTTTAACGATTCTTTAAGGGCACTATTTTCATTTGTAAGTTCAGTGATCTTCTTCTCTAATTGTGAACTAGTTGCTGATAACTTGGAATACATTTTTTCTGACATCTTTTGCAAATCTGTCTGGGCTTGCAATTCCATCTGTGGCATAATTATTTAAGTTTAGTATAAAAAAAAGAAGCAATTTTGTAAGATTAAATGTCAAAGAATCATAATCAAACCTTGAGCTGTTGTATGGCTGCCTCATATTTTGATTCTGTAATTTGCAGAGTAGTTGAACGGACATTTGCCTTTTGTTTTGCTTCACTCAGAGATCCTTCCAGTTCACTAACCTGTCAGTAAATTGAGAACAGCTAATTAATACTTATTACTACACCAGATACTATAACTTTAACTAATTTGTACAGGCAACCAAACATTTTTTCTTATACAACTGGATGTATATTACTTCTTATTTATAGGCAAATACAAAAAGGAATGTTGAATTTTACCTCAGCATTTTTTTGTTCCTTCATCTTTGTTAGTTCTCTAATTTGATTTAAGAGTCTAGCTCTTTCTGCTTCTTGCTTCTCCCCCATTTCTTTCCTAATCCTGGTTACATCATTACTATGGTCTCTCTTGAGTTGAATGATTTCCAGACTCTGTTCTTCTAGACGTCTTTTTAAAGATGAAACTGTCCCTAAAAATAGTTGATTATTAGTTTTCCTCGGAACTTGTGTTGTCAGCTATTGCAGGTCTTACCTTTGTCAAGCTCTAGTTCTTTGTGAACGTTTTCAAACTTTCTTCGTAGGTCTGAAACTTCCCTCTGGCTCTGCCTGAGCCCATTTTCCTTAGCTTGTTGTTCACTTTGTGAGACTTTCAGCTGATCCGTGAGCTGCTGAATTTCTGCTTTCATGTTGGAATACCATGGCGGAAGTTGCTTTGTTGGTGATATAGATCTAAGAAAGAGTAAGAATAAAAACGTACGAGCAAGTAAACCTAAAGGAGTATTTTTAAATCATTAGACACATAAAGAAAATTATTGGGGCTAAAATTCCTGAAAAATACATTTATTTTGTTGCTTAAAAATGTATTACCTCCTTGCAGCTTGCTCTTGTGAATCGCTGTCCTGCTTTCTTTCAAATTCCTCTGATAAAGGAACCATATTACGTTCTGATCCTCGTGATTGCAGACTGTCACTGGACTGACCAGATCCCTCTTGTTCAACATGAACACGATTTGATATTTTGCTTGACATCACTGGAGTAATGGTTGAAGACGATACAAATGTTGAAGTCACGGATGTAGTCAAGGTTGGTGCTTTAGATGATTGAACAAATGGTACGTGTGTATGCTTGTGAGTAAGGTAAGTGCTTGGAGTACTGTGTGGTGAATGTTGTTCTACTGCCATGGCAGCATGCCTATTTTGAGCCAAACTTTCGACTTCAGAATTTTCACCTGCTTTTGAAGAAACCATTGTTGTCGTTGGTGATGTTATGGATATTGGACTGTCAGCATGATCAGTCGCTGCTGCTGCAATTTGTGTCAACAATTGATGACTTGCATTCTGTGCTTGTCTTGAGCTGAGATTCCTAGAAATAGAAGATTCATATGCTGTTTCTTTTTTATTTGGCACAGACTCTGTTCCATCAGACTGGTATATCTTTGCAGTAGCTGTGGCTGCCGCTTTTTCAGATTTTTCCAGTAATGAGTTATCACCTTCTATAACCTTTTTGTCCAGTCTAGTTCTGAAATTGTGGCTTTGTGTTAGCGGTGAAGCTTGTGCCCCTGTTATGAGTGTGGGTGATCCACTTGCCCTCTGTAGCACTGGAATGCTTGTCTGGCGTTCAAGTGGTACACTTGGCATCTGTCGTCTATCACGTCTGCCAGTAGGTTTGGTAGTTGTGAGCATGCTCATCAAGCTCTCTCGCATGTCTTTGTCTCGAGATGATTCCACTGGCAATCTTGAAGGCAAAGTTTTACCTTTAACAGAAGAAGGAAGTGGAATATTACTCTCTCTCTTTGGATCATCTCTTGGTTTCTTTTCAACAACTCTTTCTTTCTTTCCTCCTGAATTTGGTCTCACAACACCAGAAGTTGAAGTCCTTAGTGTGTGAGATACAGTGGCTGTCTGTATTAAAGAAGTAGATGGCTGTAGTGTGGGCTCTGTCTTATGAAGGCTGCTGCTAGTTGCAATTCTTGGTGAATCGAGTTTATCCATAAGCCTGAACTGGTCATTTTTTTTATTGGTGTTTGGGTTATGTCTTGTTGCAGCTGTTAAAAATAAATTGATTGGAATGAATATCTAACCAAACAAAGCAATTATAAAAATATTGGCTTACTTGGAACTGGAATGCGACTTTTGGGTGTTTCACCTGCTGCTTTAGAAGGCTTGTCTGTGGAAGAGGAAGAAGTAGTAGCTACTTGTCCCAGAGACATATTATGGCCTAGTAACCTCCTAGGAATTGCACTGCCAGTGACAAGTGATATAATAAATTTATCTTGCTCACATCCTTGCTCACCTCTTGGAGTGCACTGCTGGTCCTTTTTTATCCATTCTGGTTCAATAGCACACAATGGCTCGATTCTGCTTGCCCTCCAGCTTTCCAGCCACTCCTCCAGATTAAAAAGTAATCGCCATTCCAGCTACGCCTACTTTTGGATATCTATTTACGTGAATATTATTAAAAAAAAGTAATTTTTGAACACATTGAGGAAGGGAAATGATGGTTTTCGCTCCGTGGCAGCAAAACTGAGCTGGTTGGATTGGCTGGCTGGCTTTCTGAGCTACAGCGGAGCGACTCTGAATGCGGTATGGAAGGGGATAGCGAGGAACGTCGACTTGGCTCTTCGGATGAACTGTCTTCTGCAGAGGTTACTCCACCCGCCAAGAAATCTTTACCAATCCCTAACGGACCAGAAACAATCCTGCATGAACAATCCCAGATTTCTGCTGAAGATATTACTGATAATGGCGAAAAGGTATCCGCACATTCACACGGGAATGGGACTAGGACTGAAGGAAGTGAAGGCGATCAGGGAGACACTTCAGCTGCAGACTCAACTTCACCACCAGTGAGGTCTTCTTTAGGCACAGGTACCCTCAATGGTTCTGATAACACACAGAGAAGCATGCAAACTGAACTTGAAGCACATAGCTTAGTCACTGAGACATGTGGAAAATATGGCACGGAAAAAGAAGAAGCCAGGCAGGAATCTGGTGAGGAAGCAGCAAGGAACAGCATACAGACGTCATTTATCAATGAGTTAGCTTTGTCCAACACTGGGATTTCTAGCGAGAAAGACAGAGCAGAGAGAGATTGTGACAGCAACAAAGATAAAGTGCACGGGATAGGTAGAGAAGATGATAGCAGACTAGATGATGAATGTAACGGGAAATCACGGGGAGTTGGAGAGAACAGCTTGGAACAGAGAGCTTGTGACAGAGGTCTGGATCAAACTGGCTCGGAGGATAAAGCAGACAAGAGCGTCTCTAGTGCAGTTATTGACCAGAGGGAGATAGTCAGAAATAGTCAACGTCCAAACACTGACGGAGCAAGCTACGGCAAGCAGGGAGGAAGCAGCGATTATCTGAAGGCCGATAGGGACGCCCTGGAGGCATCCAGAGATGGCCTTGGGGACAATGTCAGTGCAAAGGAGGAGCAAGTATTGGATCAAGTGGAGAGTATTTGTGATAGAGATGGCCAGGATAGGGAGCACGGGAATGAGGATAGAGCTCTTGAGCAGTTTAGCGAGATATTGTTGGACTCTGACCTGAGTGATTCTGAGGAGGAAGGGGCGGAGCTTGAAGTGTGTGTGGAAGAGGATGGCAATAGTCATTCTGCTGAAGCTAGTGCTGAGCCAAAGAAGAAAGCAAAGAAAGTTCGGTTTGCTGACGAGGTGCCCGGATCTAACGGTATGTAATTTTAATAAAATCCAAACCGGTTGGAATTTAACAATTGTTTGCCTCAAAATATTAAACACACACACATGCACCCAATTTATCTCGGGGGAAACACTTATTCAGGTCTGAATCACCACGCCCCTGTACAAGGTTCTCCAAGTTCAGAAAGATCCCAAGCTGCCGACATAGCGTCTCCAACTTCTCCTAAACAAAAGGTACGCGAAGTTGAGTTGGCCAGTCCCTTCATTCTTGGGTGAGTCAACATTGGTTAATTTGGAAGTCTAAACAAGCCACGGATGGGATGTGGCTTTGTGTGATTGTTGCAGCAGGCATTGTGGAGTATTCAGGGAGTCTTGCCTGCATGCACTACACAGATACAGGCGCTCTGGGACATCACACGAATGCACACACACACTGTGATGACCAGCTGTGGGGCTCATGTGATGCTACAGAGTGTTTGACATTGGTTGGCTACACTGGGCATGTGCCAAGTCATTGTACCACTTGCCAAATTGAGTTGGACATTTCTTATCCTGATTTAGTGCAATTAGTGATACAATAATTTTTTTGCTTATGTCAGTATTAAAAATGTTTAAATTACTAATTTTTGTTGCGATTTTTTTTAAGTGAAATGAAGTTTAGAGTTGCTATAGTAACTATTGACTGCCAACCTGTAAACTTATTAAAGTGTTTTAAAACCAGTTCCCTATGCCATGTTGTTGTTATTGTTGTTTATTGTTGTTAGGGTTCTGTGAAGCAATATTCTATGCAAGAACTTATCAATGGTGTAGAAATGCCAGCAGAGGTACGTATGTCCGTAAGTATGCAACATTTTACACACTTAAGTGACACTGTTGGTATCTTTGTGAGAGAAGTTTGTCGTTCGCTGAAAATAAATGAATTAACAAGATATATGTAACACGTTTTGAGGAGTTTATATAGCATAATGATGTATGAAAAATTGGAGTTGTTACATAGGGTGACCACGTTCATGTTATGGGAAGGCCTGAAAACTAATTAATGAATATGCAGTTGTTATTGTTGTTGTTATTAGTACCTGGGTTCCACTCCGATATTGCTGGGTGGTACTGGAACAGTAAAGGCTGCTCGCATGTATCAGGCCCAACAGGCAGTCCAGCTAGTCAAGGTCAGAAGTTCTGTTCTTTCATTCACATTTGGGGGTGTGACTTGATGTTGTGGTGTGTGTATGTGTGTGCAGGATCCTGATAATGAATCACGACCAAAGTTTGCAGTGAACGTCAAAATATCCACATCAGCCATCATCTTGGCTGATCAATCTACAGGCGTGAGTGGTAATTAATTGTAATGTGTGAATTAGGTAATTCATTAGTTTACTTAATTGGCTTTTGGTGACATTCTGGGTTCCATTGTGTAATGTGTAGTTTGTTGCTACCAGTTCAGGTGACCCAGGCAGCTGACATTCTATCACACATGCTGTATTATCACATTTCCCTGGTGAAGGTAGGGCGCTAGGAAATATCTTTCACATGTTTTGACTTGTGGTCTGGAAGTGATTGGCTTCCTATGGCCTAACTTTGCAATTGGTTTGAAGCTGCATATTTCAAGTTTCTGTAGTTTGATTTACCTAATGGGCCAAGATGTTGTCTTATCCAAATTATTCAAGTTAATGGCATGCATGTATGTATGTATGTATGTGTGTATGTATATATGTGTGTATGCATGTATGTATGTACAGTATATTATGTGTATGTATATGTATGTATATACATATGTATATGTATGTATTCATGTATGTATACATGTATGTATGTGCGCATGTATACATATGTGTGTGTATTTTTTACATATAATTGGCGAGTGAGCGAAGCGAGCGAGACACTCTCAGGGGTAACACAATTGAAAATCAGGGATATTTTTTGTTTATATATGTGTGTGGACGTACATATGTCATTTTGTACTTTGACCCTCGCATTTTTGTGTTTGCTTCGTGGTCTACCCCTTCCCATAACTCCACTAAACTGAATCTTTTGGTTTAGCGATCACTTATCATTCAAGGAAATTAATCGTTTACCCCTTCGTATTAGGTTGTTTCTGAATGCCACAAGACACACTTAGGTCTTAAAAACTTACTGTTAGACTCAACACTGTGCAGTAATTCTTTAGAACTTCTTGTTTTTTTAGTCGTAAAAAGTTATGGCAAATGATTACTATGGTATTAAACCCTTTACCAGATGTAATTTAAAAAACTCTGCTTTTTAGTAGCTACGAGTGTTTGTTGTCAAAAGCTACTGATAACTCAGATTGTCAGAATGCTATATTAGAGACTACAGATAATACCAGTACTCAGGAAATTGAGGTAAGAAAGTAGTTCTGTAATGTTAGCTAGTGTGTGGTCACAACGGCTACGTACTTATACTTTTAGAAATGGACTGATAGATTCTATTGAAGTGTTTCGTTTGTGCATAGGCTCGCTCGCCCTTTGTGCTCAAGCACATCACTAGTATGTATGTATGTATGTATGTATGTGTAGTTGGATCTCATGGACCATCCTCTGCACACCATCACATATGTTGCAGACATAGATCGGGTACTGGTCATCATGGCACATGTGCTCCCCACTCCTGTTACCTCTCCTGCAGCCACTACAGCTCCTTCCTCTGTCTCTGGGGACACAGAAGATTCCAATAATAGCCCCCTTCCTTCTAGTGGCCAGAGTGGAGTCAGCGCTACCTTCACCCCGAAGCTCACATGTCATATTTTGGATGCCCCAAACGTAAGAATGTTTATTTTAACGCGGTAGAACCTCCGAACTGAGAACAATTTCAGACATGGGCTTTAGGATAAAAAATAAGAAATGATTTGCTTTAAGAGGTGATGAGCAATAGTAGAGGGGGCAAGCTGAAATTTTGCTAGAGAGAGGTAATTTACTCGTTAGAGAGTTCACTATCAGAGGTTCCACTGTATCATTTTATGAAGTTCATGTTCATGTCATGGCTTACAGGCACATGTATGGTGCAGAGTTTGTGATATTATTGTCTTAGTGTAATGATTCATATTACCAATCTATTCCTCATGGAATGTCAGGGTATACCCTGGCTTAGAAACAGACGTGTGTGCATGTGCCAGCAAGTTGACTATTCATTCATTTTGTTGAAATTAATCTTGTTGTAACTTTACCCATTGACACTTACATAGATTGAAGAATTTTTCTCTTCATTTTTAAGCCCTCTTAACCAGATGTCTCTATACCACACATTTCTGTGATCACTGCATCAGTTGTATGGTGTTTGTGTGTGGTTGCCATGGTTGTTGAGTAGGCCAGGAACATAGCCATGGTGATAGGGCAGGCCTTTAGTGCAGCGTACAAGCAGGCCCTACGTGTGAGTGGAGTGAAGGAGGATCAGATGGACCAGGCTGAATACGCGCACATCCTTAATGCCCAGTCTGTACCCAAACTAGAGGTGGAATCTCTGGGAGACAAGAACAAGACAAAGAAGGTTAGTAAAGTGTGTGTGTGTGTGTGTGTGTGTGTGTGTGTGTGTGTGTGTATTGGTATATGAGTTGTGTGTGAGTTTGTGTACAGGTTTAAGGAGTATGCGTCGTGTTGTTGTTATTTTTCCCCCCGTACATGTTAGTGTGAGTGGGCTCGTCTATCTAATTAGTTGTAGGTGCACAACTGAATGTTGTCCAATTACACGTGTTTCCAGCTCACCATAGCAAAGCACAGGAACGACATTATGGGCATGATGGTGACAGAGTCCGGCTACGGTTCCGCTATCCCTGCTCTCGTGATCGCCCACCTCAGTAAGACGGGGGCGGCGGCCAAGTGTGGTCTTCTTAATGTTGGAGACCACATCCTATCCATCAATGGTGTCAACCTAGTGGGCATGCCCAGAAAAACCTGCATTGAACATATTAAGGTGAATAACAATGTGGTATGTTCTTTCGTACTATATTATTTGGTTGAATATTTGTGAATATACATGTAACTTCTTTTTTCTTTTTTTCTTTTTTGAACTGGCCTGTCATTTCTGGTACCTGTAGAAATGCCGACCGATGAACGTGGTGAAGATGGAGGTGTGTTCGTGTCCGGCAGTGGTGGATGTCACTATTGTTAGGCCAGACCTCAAATTTCAGCTCGGCTTCACCGTGCATGAAGGGATGGTGAGTTTATAAGGCGTGATGTTTCATCACATTGCCTGTTACCTATGTTTAGGTAGTATAGCCGGGCAAGAATAAATCATTATCATTTTTAGCCGAAGATAATTTGGCTCAATATTGTTTGTTGTTGTTGTTGTTTTATATCCTAATTATTTGGTAGTTACATGACCTGAGAATGTCTATACTTTTTTGTTTCTGATCACTCAGACATTTTTACAGTTTCTGCTTCAGTAAATTGAAATACTATTCATCTCCTCCTCCCTCCCAATCCTCCCTCCCAATCCTCCCTGCTTGCAGATTTGTTCTTTGATGCGAGGCTCCATAGCAGAACGTAGTGGCGTGCGAGTTGGGCACAGGATCATTGAAATTAACGGCACTAGTACAGTGGGACTGCAGCACGCGGAGACTGTTCACCTGTTGTCTAGCACCGTAGGAGACGTGAGTGTGTGTCTGGCTTGAGTGTGTGTCTGGCTTGAGTGTGTGTCTGGCTTGAGTGTGTGTCTGGCTTGAGTGTGTGTCTGGCTTGAGTGTGTGTCTGGCTTGAGTGTGTGTCTGGCTTGAGTGTGTGTCTGGCTTGAGTGTGTGTCTGGCTTGAGTGTGTGTCTGGCTTGAGTGTGTGTCTGGCTTGAGTGTGTGTCTGGCTTGAGTGTGTGTCTGGCTTGAGTGTGTGTCTGGCTTGAGTGTGTGTCTGGCTTTAGTGTGTGTCTGGCTTGAGTGTGTGTCTGGCTTGAGTGTGTGTCTGGCTTGAGTGTGTGTCTGGCTTGAGTGTGTGTCTGGCTTGAGTGTGTGTCTGGCTTGAGTGTGTGCCTGGCTTGAGTGTCTGGCTTGAGTGTCTGGCTTGAGTGTGTGTCTGGCTTGAGTGTGTGTCTGGCTTGTGTGTGTGTCTGGCTTGAGTGTCTGGCTTGAGTGTGTGTCTGGCTTGAGTGTGTGTCTGGCTTGAGTGTGTGTATTGGATGAGTGGTGTATGGCTTGAGTGTGTGTAGGGCTTGAGTGTGTGTCTGGCTTGAGGTGTGTCTGGCGGAGTGTGTGTCTGGCTTTGGTGTGGTGTCTGGCCTTGAGTGTGTGCATGGCTTGAGTGTGTGCATGGCTGAAGGTGGTCTGGCTTGAGGTGTGTCTGGCTGAGTGTGTGTCTGGCTTGAGGTGTGTATGGATTGAGAGTGGGGTGTAGGCTTGAGTGTTGTGTCTGGATGTTGTGTGTCTGGCTTGAGTGTGGTCGGGCTGAAGTGTTGTCTGGCTTGAGTGTGTGGTCGGGATGAGTGTGTTATGGATTGAGTGTGGGTGTATGGATGGAGTGTGTGTTGCTTGAGTGTGTGACTGGCTTGAGTGTGGTCTGGTTGAGTGGTGTGTCTGCTTGAAGTGTTGTGTCGCGGCTTGAGTTTGTGTCTGGCTTGAGTGTGTGTCTGGCTTGAGTGTGTGCCTGGCTTGAGTGTCTGGCTTGAGTGTCTGGCTTGAGTGTGTGTCTGGCTTGAGTGTGTGTCTGGCTTGTGTGTGTGTCTGGCTTGAGTGTCTGGCTTGAGTGTGTGTCTGGCTTGAGTGTGTGTCTGGCTTGAGTGTGTGTCTGGCTTGAGTGTGTGTCTGGCTTGAGTGTGTGTCTGGCTTGAGTGTGTGTCTGGCTTGAGTGTGGCCTGGCTTGAGTGGTTGTCTGGCTGAGTGTGTGCATGGCTGAGTGTGTGCCGGCTTGAGTGTGTGTCGGCTTTAGTTGTGTGTCGGCTGAGTGTTTGTGTCTGGCTGAGGTGTGTGTCTGGATTGAGTGTGGGTCTGGCTTGAGTGTGTGCATTGGATTGAGGGTGTGTCTGGTTGGAGTGGTGCCTGGCTTAGTGTGTGACGGCTTGAGTGGTGTCTGGCCTTGAGTGTGGGCTGGCTGAGTGTGCTGCCTGGCTTGAGTGTGTGTTGGGCGAGTGTGTGCCTGCTTGAGTGTGGTGCTGGCTTGAGTGTGTGCATGGCTTGAGTGTGTGCTGGCTTTGAGTGTGTGCCTGGCATGAGTGTGTGTATGGCTTGAGGTTGTGATCGGCTGAGTGTGTGCCTGGCTTGAGTGTGTGCCTGGCTTGAGTGTGTGCCTGGCTTGAGTGTGTGCCTGGCTTGAGTGTGTGCCTGGCTTGAGTGTGTGTCTGGCTTGAGTGTGTGTCTGGCTTGAGTGTGTGTCTGGCTTGAGTGTGTGTCTGGCTTGAGTGTGTGCCTGGCTTGAGTGTGTGTCTGGCTTGAGTGTGTGCCTGGCTTGAGTGTGTGCCTGGCTTGAGTGTGTGCCTGGCTTGAGTGTGTGCCTGGCTTGAGTGTGTGTCTGGCTTGAGTGTGTGTCTGGCCTACATACATTGTGCACTTGTTTGTAACACAAGTCTGATGATATACACCCAGTTGTGAAATTTTTATTCCAGTTTCAAAGCAAGGGCTTCCTTAATTACATTATCTGTGTCCTAGATTAAATTTTATATTGATTACTGTTGTTTTTCGTGTAGCTGCACATCAGAACTATGTCGGAGATGATGTATAAGCTGCTCACAGGGAAGATCCAGCCGGAGTATTACTGACTCACTGAACCCACCAAGCAATGGAGTCAGTCCTCACCCATTCAATATTTTTATGCATCTTTCATAGATCAGGTCTCAACTCTCTCAGCAGTTTATATCATTGGGAATATGTAACTCACACATGCTTATGTATGTATTGTAAAGATTGGAATGATGCTTCATGCAAGAGGTGGATGATAGCCGTGTGTGTGTGTGTGTGTGTGTGATGTTAAGTTTTACTTGGATAGTTCCAGTAGCTTGTGAGCACGATCTTTAGCTTCCTGAAAGATAAACTTTGATTTTTCCACCATAAGCTTAGTGACATATTCTTGTTCTCTCTTCATGAATGAGTCAAATTCTTTCTTTTTTAGCTTTTCCTCTCTTCCTTTGTGGAAGTCATGTGTTTCTTGGGTAAGTATTTCTAATGCTTTAGCATTTGCAAATATTTCATACTCTGGGATATTGCCTCCCCATATGGCATTGTAAGGCTCATCACCTGAAATTATAACGATGTCTGAATTGTTGCAACTACCCTACATTATCTATATACAATTTCTAAATAATGCTTTATTTTTTTCAACCAAATTTTGTCCAGATTTGCGTTTAATGTGTTTGCCTAGTGGGTACCTGTTCAAGTTTAATTAAATTACCTCCACATTTGTTGACCACCACCAGCAGCAATATAGGATACAATAGTAACAGACAATCAGTACTCATTTTGAGCAGCTGCTTTAAAAAAAAATTTTTTCCCCCCTAGTTGGAACATTAGGTAATTTCAATTTTGTGATTGTTCTGGTGTTGTAATTGACAATGTCAATTATTGAAGGCAGCATGTCTAGAATGCAGTTGCTGCCCTGGAATAAAGCTACTGTAAGTCTTAATAGCAAAATTAAGCCAGCTTTACCTAACCTTTGCTTAATCCATTTAGCTAATTTCATATGCTCATTGTCAAAGATTAAAAAAATATGTAGTAAAGTCATCAATCACTAAAAATGAAACTATTCTCTACTATCTAGAGATAAGTATGTTTGGATTTGTCAGAGCTTAGAGACGTGGATGGCTTGAGAGGCTGAGAATGTCCCTCCAGCTGAAAGGTCATACTTCTGTGAGACATATCCAGCTTCTACACAGACCATGTTGGGATACTGCATACATAAACACACACAACATTAGGAACATTTTAGTGACCAATGTTTTCAATGGGACAGTATGAAGGAAAGGCAAGGGGTGACTGTCGAGATGTAGTCTCAAAACAATTTGACTTGCTACTTGATTAAAATTGAACGATAAACTACCTACAAAATAGAACAACCACTACATCCATCACACAGATACATACACATTAGAGAACTGGATTCATTTCCTTGTTGCGAAATAATGTGATACTTTTCTCTCTGTTCATCTTCTACATAACCATCAGGCTTAAAAACAACAACAACAACAACAAAAAAACCACCAGGCATAAAATTATAATTATGCCTTCCATATTTCTGGTTCAAATCTCTTAAAATGATTCACTATGCAACACCTGACGACTAAGATGGGTATAGGTATCATTGAAGCTACTAGTAAAGAGTTGAAGGCTGGGACTGATGGACCAATATTTAATATGCAACAATAAAAGAGAATCCATATTCTGATTATTGAGAGCCAATCTATCGAATTCAACGTACAATAAGTGCCCACCATAGGTACTATTAGCCACTGATGATAACACACAATTCCAGATAGAATTCAGGACATTACCTCACCAAAGATAAACACACACCCCATGGAGGGAACAAAGTTAGTTATGGCAGAAGATGATGTTATATATGTTCTGACTTCATACATACCTTACTTTGAAATAACCAACACTCATTTTTAAATATCCGAATCATATAATCACACCCTAAGTACTTGAGATTTCACTGTCAGAATGTTTCATTGATTGATTCGACAATCAATTGATGATAATTTTCAGGTTTAGGGAAAACAATTATCAACTCATTAGAACATCGTCATACTAACCTCATCATCTCCAAAATCTCCCATTGCCTTAGCTTTCTCTGCCCATGGATTCCAGACCACTAATATATATTATATAGTCAATATAACACCCACACACAAACAACACAAATATATACATACATACATACACACATACATACCTACATACATGCAGCAATACATATATACACACACACATACATGCATACACACTTACATACATACATACATACATACATACATACATACATACACACACACAGAAATGATTCATACTCGCCTGTATCTGGGAAATTTGTCTTCCTCAGAGTCAGCGTCTTGCCACCAGCAGCATTAGTAATCACATGATCTCTTGAAGCGTTGCCATAGACACTAGTTTACGTATACACAAATAGGCAAGCATGAATTATCCAAAAGACTACCAAACCTGTCAGTGAACTTGGAGATGACTTTAGGATCTTCTATCTCCTCCTTCTGTACTCCTCCATCTGTCTGAATATAAAACAACAACAACAACAACAAAATAATAACATCAACAACAACAATAGTTACAGTAATATTAAAGATGCACTAATGAATGCTTACAATTTTATATTAGTTGTACACGCCCATGCATATACATACCTTATCTACATACTTCAACCCTCCCAGTCCGGATATTGTAGTTTTAGAAACGTCAGGCACTCTGAAGTAAGTGTGGAGAAGGCAAGTGAAGTCAAACGAAGAAGATTCTAAAAGGAGAGAAGCATACACAACAGAAATTCAAGCATGAAAATACTAATGCCATAAAATGTGATAATTACCATCCAGATTCTTGACAGTGAAATCAGTGACCAGCGACTCCTTCTTCACAGTGATAGTGTAGTCCACTGCAAATCTAGAGAACAGAATTGAACCAATCATCGGGAATTGGAACCAATCATCGGGATAGCTGGTTTGAGTTATTTTCATACATACTTGTGATTCCACAATCTCCTGGTGTCTTCAGTATCCGTGAGCGTGAATGTTGCCGTGGCATCTCCTTCACTCGTCTACAAGTGCATGTACACAGAAGTGGTCATTAATAGGTGAGATGCTTAATTGCTAACTAACTTTAGATGGACCAGCTGAGCATGCCCATCGAGATATTCTAGCAAACCCATGCTGTGGACCAAGTTCCCATGCCCCAAAGCAAGCTGATATATAATAATAATAACAACAACAATATTATATAATAATAAAATTGGCAAGCAAGTGATATAAGACACTATCATGAAAATATTACAAATTTAAGCCAATGGGATACTATAATGTGATTTACCACCCTAAAAAGTATCTTCTCTGCTCACTAATCATTGCACACACACATAGACATCCAGTACTCACGAAACACAACTGGAATTCCTCCACGAACTGCTTTCTTGTTATCAAAGACAGCCTGCTTGCTTCATGAGAACAAATAAAAATAATGTCAACTCTTCATTTCATGATTTTACTAATGATCAAGTATTTTTGGACTGTGGAAGACAGTCAGACTGTGTATGTCCATACATGCAGCTAACTACGTTATGTTTAAAAAAATCTCAAAACAAAACAAACAACAAATTGAGTCAGTGCAGTCCAGGTATTATCCAGATATAGCTAAAAGCAGTTAGCATAAAACTATTTGACAAAAGGTGAAGATATTGAAAAGTCATTAGATATTGTTCCATTAGATTCGACAGCCACTCCGAGTTAATTCTGTGTATGTATTATTACTGAGAGTCAGGAAATGTGGCATATGCTGGTTGCTTGGTATTCTTTAACTTACCTGACAAATATCATTTCCCCTCCATCATTTATCCAAGACTGCAGGGTTGCTCCTACAGTAAGTAAATTCGTTCATACGATACAATAGCTACAGGATCGTCCGTTACCGTGGAGGTTTACTACAGCTTTGTTATTGTCGTCTCTGCAAATTTGCACCAATTCTAAAGTCGCCATGGTGTAGTTATTTTTACTTTCTAAAGGACCCTTCCCAATATTTCTGGAGGGCCACCTTCCTGTACCATATCCGGAAGCGTTGGGTAAAGGGTTTCAAAGTACCGACGATTTACCGATTCTTACCGGTTTCTTCTTTTTATCATTTTTAAAAATTATTTATTGTTAACTAAAAACACAAACACAAAATATGAAAGAGAAATGACTGGCTATTGGCTATTGACTATGAAACTTGTTCCCACATGTAATCAGAAATATCACACAATGATTTTTCATTGAGGTCAAATTGAAATGTTTGTAGATCTCCTCCAGACTTGCGGATGTCTGTAAAAGGACTGGAGTTAAGGATTTAATGCTTAAAATTTCACCTACAACATTAGGACACAATGTTGCTTCACACACACTGACTTGGAACTATTAACCTAATCATTGTGGCACAATAATTCATCACATATGCACACCCATCCTTTAAGACAATCCACTAAAACTATGTATTGCACATCTCACATATAATATTAAATCAGTATTTTAGGATACAGCCTTTGACTTTGTCTTTACTAGATGTTAGATCAAAATTGACATCGACAATCTTCTTCTGCATGTTGCGGGACTTCCTACAGTAAGAATTTTTATTGGTTTGCAATCGAAGCAGACATGCTAAGAACACAAAGTGTTAAGATCATAAGTTAACTTACTTGTTGAATTCCAAAATTTTCTTCTCATTTTCTAACTGCTGCATAAACTTTTCTTTTTTCTTTATCTGCTTTGTTACACTGCGTATTTCATCTTTGACCCTTCTTTGATCTGGCTGAGCATTCTCATCTCTCAGTAAATCTCTACACTCAGAGGAAATAGCCCCTTCTATAGCTTCGTGCTTTGTTTCTAACGCTAGTAAAAAACAAACCCATTTCAATATTTTGTTTGCCAAAATTGTCAAACTTACTTTTAGTTGTACTGGCCAAACAATTTGAAGATTTTTGAATCTCTGATTTTATTTCTTGTAAAACTGCTATTTGATTAGATGTCCTTTTTAAGAGGTCGTCGGAGGTCAGAAGTTGTAAAATGTCTTGAGCGTATTCTACAGCACTCTGGTAGTCTTCTAACAATACATCCTTTACACTCCGTGGATCACTTTCTTCCTCCTCCATACGTGATAGCCGTTGCGTCTCTTCTTCTTTCACAGGTGTAAACAATGCTCTAATTCCCGCCAATTTTAATTGTGACGACACCGTACCCAACACTACTATTTGACTACCCGGATGATGGAATTTGGAGACGACTTATTATCTTTTTGCAAGTCCATTCCCAAAATAGTAAGTTAGTCTTTTGAATAGAAGAATGTTAATTATCAATCACTTCAGGAACTCCATGCACACTTAAATGGCTCCATCAGTTCAAAGACTATGGTAAAACTAATAGAAAGAAAAAAATCTCATGAAGTGAATGAAGGTCTGGATGAATGGTTCACTACAATAAACAAAGGTCACAAGAGAAGCCTGGAGGAGTAAGTAGCAGCCATTGCATGCCTCTGTTGTAAAAGTGTTTAAAAATTACTGAATTAACGAAAACTTTGGTTCAATTGAAATGCTGGTGATACCGTGATACCATTTGTTAGATGTTTCCAGGTATTCAAGATAGTACACGAGATAGTGGATGATGAAGAGGCTGTATCAATAGTAAGTATATGAATTATGTAGGGAAAAGTGGGGGCTATTTGATGGAATTTATTATTAAGGAAAATGGTCACACTTGAAGACAAAATGAGTGAAGAATGCCTTTTTTAAGATTGGTCACATATTGTATCTCACAAAACAAAATGGGTGGTACCTTTCTCTTTTTCTGACAGGTTGCCAAAGAAGTGGTAGAGGATTTTGCAGCTGATAATGTTGTCTATTTAGAACTGCGATCCACTCCACGAGCGAATCCCAAGACAGGTGAGCTCCATTTATTTGTTGCCCTGGCTGCATGTAGTAGTTCTGTGATCTCTAAGGTATGACTAAGGAGTCTTACGTAGAGGCCATGATAAAGGGTATCCAAGAGGCACTAATTGGAGTGGAGTCACAAATCACTGTGAGGTCAGTGTAATTTAATATGCTTGACTAGCTTGTTGGCGAGTGAAAGGGACAGACGATCTTTATAAAACTTTGTATCTGCAAGTTTATTCACTGCAACAATTTTTTTAAACTTCATAAAATTATTATATTATCTATATCAAATTATTGGACAAAAAGGAAATTGGCCGATTCCAATGTTTGAGAGACTATAAACAAGTATGGATCAACTGATAAATCATATTTTGCCCCTATGCTAAGAAATGGCACCTGTTGTATTGTATTGGGAGCACACTATGTAATATGTAGTGGGTGTGGCATTTGGGACATTAGGAGCACATTGTGTAACATGTGGTGGATGTGGCATGTGGGATATTAGGAGCACATAGAGGGTAACATGTGGTGGGTGTGGCATGTGGGATATTAGGAGCACATAGAGGGTAACATGTGGTGGGTGTGGCATGTAGGATATTAGGAGCACAGTGTAATATGTGGTGGGTGTGGCATGTAGGATACTGCTGTCTATTGATCGTAGTCAGAGTGTGGCTGATGCCATGGACTCAGTGCTGCTGGCAGAGACTTACTCCAAGAGTTCTTCCCGGTCCAATGTGAAAGTGGTTGGTGTGGACCTCAGCGGTAACCCATACGTATGTGTGCATGTATACATGTGTGTATGTACATGTATGTATGTATTTTTAGTATGCATGCATGTATGTTTATTGGCAAGCAAGTGAAGTGAGCAAGAGACTGCCAGGTGTGTGAACTCACTCAATTGAGTATGTATGGTATGTGAAACCTCTTCACACACTCATTCCAGATTACGTCAATTGGTGATTAAATTTTGGGGCAGACATAAATGCCTTCTAGTTTTGCTAATATTGTGAACTTGGTAGAACATATTGAATAGATCGGCACTGGCAAATACACTTCAATATCAGATACATACACTTACACTTCAATATGTTGTCAAAAGGGCATCCATTTTGACTTCAGTGTGTTGCAATACACATTCAGCTTTAAAAAAAAACAAAAAAACTAGAGGTATTTATTAAATTTCTTACTGCATTAAGTTTAAAAAAACTTTTTTTTCTCCAGTAATTGACGTCTATGGAGCTAACCCAGTGTTCTATAGGGACCTTTCAACACTATTTCATTTTTTAGCAGTGGTTTTAATAACTACTGGCTAAACCCTTGCCAGAGGTTTATTCAAGACATTCTCTTGTGCAATATCAAATTATTGATGGCTTGTTTGTTGAAGGAGCCCTAACTCATTAGTTGACAAGAGTTGAGTTTGTTGTTGTATATTATAGGCTGGCGATATTCAGAAGCTGTTGCCAGTGCTGAAATCTATAAAAGATAAAGGTTTGAAATTTGCAGCACATTTATCTGAGGTAAAAATATAAAAAAAATTAAAAAAAGGCATAAATTTTATCATGTTTCATACCTGTATATTATTTCAGATAGCTTCTCAAAACAACGAGAGCTTGTTAGTTTTGAAACAGGCTCCACCTGACAGAATAGGGCATGGGACATTCATGCATTGCAGCGAGTCAATGTCTGAGGAAGTAGTGCAGCTTGTGAGAGATTTAAAGATACCACTTGGTAGGATATCACACTCGCTCACATCCAGTTAATGTAAAACCCAGTACATTGGGTTGAGAAACATCTAAGACAGACCCCCAAAATAGTCAGTTGAGAACCATTTGCAGGGCTGCTTTTAGAGTCATTCACTTACCTAGAAAAAATTTAGTACCAATATTTTGACTATGCAAAATTCAGCTACGCTTGCATGTTAAGTACTACATGGCCTTTGAATATGTCTGCTTTTTGGTCTCATTGCACCTCCTAAATCTAAGAAAGAAATTTTTCTCCCCTCTTCCAATCCACTTACTGTATTTCAACCAACCACCATCCAGTTCCTTGCCCTAGCCTAAAGTTAAGTCTGCACGTTTGTTTTTTCTCCTTCTTGCAGAAATGTGTTTGACTTCTAATTTGATATGCAAAACTGTTTCTTCTTTGAAAGAACATCATTTCAGCTATTGGAGAAATTTAAAACATCCATTAATCATATGTGTGAGTTTTGTGTATTTGTATTCACCAACACACTTTCATTGATCATTAGGTAACCCATTTTCTATCATGTTATGTTGTTTTTCCAGACCGACGACAAAGGCGTATTCTCTGTAACTTTATCAGAAGAATATTATCTAGCTGCAAAGACCTTCGGACTTCGTGAAGATGACCTCAGGACACTTGCAACGGATGCAGTTGAGCACATCTTTGATACTTGTGAAGCAAAGCTAAAATTAAAACAGCTGTGGAACAGTTTTCGATAAGTATTCAACAACTGTTTGTAATCCAAACCAATAACATGAGCCCATTCTTATTACTACTGGACACTATTTCATATAAACAAGTCAAAAGTTATGACCACTTTTAAAATCTAATAAATAAAAGGTGTAGTTTTGTACCCCTTATAATGTGCCTACTGCTCTTAAACACTATTTCTTTAGCAGATGATGGTTCAACACAAAACAATTTTATTTTGAAAAATAATGTAATTCAAGAATTGCTCCCTGATTCTTCCAGAGATATTGTGTACTGTACAAACTAAAGAGCAAAAAAACATGGAGGAAATAAAAAGGTGACAAAGCAATAAGCAATGCAAATAGAAATTATTTATATTGAAGAGTTTGTTATGAGGCTCTAGAAGCGAGTGCCTGCATCTCTTCACTAAACAATCCTGGTACTTTTGATGTTGACATAAACTTGCTTGAGGCATATTTATTTCTCACAGCTTGCTGTTTGGCTTTCTCCATATTTTGGACTAATTTTGCAATTTTGCATGCACAAGGCAAAATGTCCATTTCCGTATAGGTGGTATAGTGATGAAGGGTGTGTGTCTAATAAGAAGACCATTCTAAAACAAAACTATAACCAGTACATAGAATCTACACTAACCCATCCAGGAGAGCCAAAAACTAATTTGGCGACGTACAGAGCAGCAGCAGCTGTCTTAGAAGGAGTGAACTCCAACATACTGTATTCTGGAAGACACAACTCCATAAGGAATTTAGCCATAGTGTGAATTTGAGGGGTAACCTGTAAGGCATGAAATGGCAATATCAAGTGTTTTCATAAATACAATAATAATAATAATAATAACACTAATGTATTCCATACTGCTTACCTCTCCTGCTCTGGAATATCTTCTGAGAAAATGGAGGCAAAGTGGTGTCCCAAAACTGTAGTCCAATACCTTTAACATTTTCCTTTCTAATGTCCGAATCTGATCTCCACTGAAAGAGTCGTCTGTGATGAAAACGAAATCTTGCACTTCTGGAGCATACATTTCCTCGTACTTGCTAGCCAAAAGCATAGCAGTAACTCCAACTAGCTGCAACTCGTTCTTGCCTACCTTTACCAACTATAATAAGAAAAAAAAAGTATATAAGGGAAGTAGCAAGTTATATTAATCACTCATGCACGGACAAGGTTGTAGTGTTCATTGTATGTCTGTCTACAGCATTCCAAATAGCAGCATTTCGGAATTGAAACCTTATTAAACTTGAATATTGAACAGTTTAACTGTCGCTAGAGTGCCAAGAATGAGATGCGATTTCATGAAATTCCATGGGACTATTGAATAACTTTAATGGTGTCACTGGACAAAGTAAGCTGCATGGCCTAATACTTATTTTTTTCTGGAAAAATGAAATTGAAACAAGAAATACCACCATTAACAAAGCAAACACTAGTTCAGATAGCAAACTTATGATGTCTTAGCATCCAATGGTGAACAAGCTAGCCTACATAAACTATAAATGGTATAAAGTTTCAAGGAGTGTATATGGGAGGAAGTCCCACCTCCTTATTGGGCATATTAGTCATGTGACTAAACACAAAAGGCTAGCTATACAAGGTTAAAAAAAAAAAAAAAGAGAGTTAGATCTCAATAAAAGTCTTCACCTAGCAATCGCCAATTTAGTATTCTATCAACTCCATCACATGCTACATCATCACCATATACATACCAGGGTGTTGGCTTTAATCTACACTCACTGCCAATAAGTATATAAAGGAGAAAAAAAAAAGCAAAAAAAAAAAAGCACACACACAACCTGATAAGAAAAAAGTGGTCTCAGCCAGGACCAGATTCACAGTCAGGACCAGATTCACAGTATCCCACAGACACAGCACTCTAATCTAGGTCATCTAGCAATGTGTTCAGAAACATATACTAATATTCATCTCAAGAGCTGATAATGCAGGTATAATCAATAATATAGGGACAAATATACCTTGAATCAGTGCACCACATAACTTTAAAATGCAGGATAAACAATTTCAAAAATAATTTGTTGGGAATACATTATAAATGCAGTTGATTCATTGTTAGTACAGTCCTCACTTCTTGGGACTTGATTTCTACAAGAATGACTTACCTCTAGGTATCTATCAATAATAGAAATGGTCAGGTATAATGTCTCCTGCAGGAGATTAAAGCGCTGATGGACTTGTATCAGCCAATCTATTAGAATGGTTCTCATTCGTGGATTGATAGACGGTTGTCTTGTGAAATATGTAGGAGATACATGGAATTGTTTCTAAAACAAATAAATAAAAAATCCAGTCAGTACACACCAAAGAAAACTTCTTTGGTGACCGTTTGATTTTGGCAGGCACTTTGAAAGGTACTACAAAATTTAGTTAGGTTATCACAAAAATTTCATGCAGCCTATCAAATCATGGACATGTGTGGGAGTAACAATAGTGAGTAATTTATTCTGTCTTATAGTTCAGAAACCTAAGGGCATCTATATCTATGCCTTGAATTAAAGAAATATTTAAACTAGCAGACTTCAAAGCCACAGACTGATGATTTCTGGTTTGCTTGAAGATGAGACAGTGACACATAAAGGTTTGTTAGAAAATTCCTGTTCTTGCCATTCAAAAATTTTTTTCTAAGCGTATCAAATTATTTTTTCCTTCCTGCTTTGTACGGTTTCTTTATAAGTATTACTGTACATACTTCACACTTATTTCTGATATAATAGCCTATCTTACTCCTTATGGCAAGAAGTGACTGCAAACTAAACATACAACAGTTCTTTTTAAAAGTTGTAAGCAGAGGCCCACTCTACTGGAGCCGCCCCAGGTGCCTGACCTTAACCAGTGTTAGTCAGAACTAGTTGAGTTAACTTACCATGGTTAGTTTTACAACTTATAATGCACTTGGCCTTTGAGTGGCCTTCTAGTGAGTAGAACTAAAAGAAGTGGTGAACAGACACATTATATTGGAATAGCTCAGCATGAAGTGTGGGAAGGTTTGGTGTGGTAATTGGTCTTGAATGAGCATAACAATACATCTAAATAACTTAATTAGACTAAAAAGCTGAGCCTTGGGGACCTGGCCAACTTCCACTGACAGGAGTTTTACAAAACTAAAAAATTAATTAGTGAAGAATTGTTCAGCTCTTGTCCACTTCTCCTCCCTTTCCCTCTCATGTAGTTTAAGGTAGTTAATGGAGATGTAGCCCATACCATTTGCTGCCAAGCAGCAGTGGGACAGGAAAGTATCAACTAGGAGGGGAGGAGCAGAGTGGGCGTAAGCGCGGGCTGGAAGCTACAGGGAGCACGCGCACCGCACTAGGGGGCATCATTTGGGTACTGCACGTGGCGTTGAGACAGTCCACGCGATTACACGCAGAGGAGCGACGATGAATGAGAGTTTCAGCACCAACAAAAAAACAACAACAACAAAAAAAAGTTATGTTGTGGATCTCCATCCATTGGATGTGAACCTGAGCTGGGAGACTCTGGCGATGCAGAGCAATTGGGAGACCAATTGCTACTGACCTGCCAAGTCTCTCACCCCCAAGGGGTGGAGCCTGCGGTCATGCGGCTCCTGGATGGACGCATGTGCACAACCGCAGGCCACAAGACCAGCTCAGACTGCCAATTGGTAATTAGAAGGACTACAGGTAAAGCTGCCGAACCATTAGATTAACTGTAGTAACCAAGATTGTAGGGTGGGTTGCTAGTTGATGCATGCACAATGGACTTGGGCTTGTTTCTGACAACCACCAGCATAAAAGGAATAAGAGTCCTCAAGCGCTTCAAACTTAATGTATGGTGGTTCGCCACTGTTAATGTTGTGCAGAGCTTAAATCCACAACAAGAGTCATGTCATCTGTGACCCTTCCCCCTATCCTATCCATCACCAGGGCTTCATACTGAGGGGGAAATGGCCCTGGAATCCCCCCCTCCTAAGAAATCTGAATTTTTAATTATAATTATAAATGGTAATTCAGAGCAAAATTCTTTTTTATTATTAAAAAATGTAAACCAAAGCACAACTCTTCTACTTTTTAGGTTGAAATATCTAGAACTTCATCAAAGTTTACAGCCGAAAGTTCAGGGCCTCAATGGCAATTCTTACGAGCTGACGAAGGTTTTAGTCAGTGATACTGCTGCGTATACGGGTCTTAATGAGCTTCATATGTAGCTGGAAAATCTTTTAACTGATGTTATTCCAAGGAAGGACGAGGAGTGTGTTCAAAAGTTTAAATGTTTCTGAAAAAAATCCCCGTATACCCCTGAAGTTTAACAGTGGACAAAGCATATCATATTAGGATTACCCCCCCCCCAAACTTAAGGACCCGCACCCTCCCTTCTCTGTGGCCTATTTAGCCACACGCTATCCTAAGTAGGAATAAAAAAGTCCCCCCCCCCCCCCCAGAAAAAAATCCTGTATGAAGTTCTGATCACCTAACAATTGAAAGCCACTGCCATGCCCAGGACAATGAATATTCTCACTAGTTCTAATCAGAGCCTCCCTTCCAATACATGACAATTTCTGCAGCAAAAGTAACCTTTGATATCTGAAATCAAGCAACACTGTGGGCAGTATGGTGGTGGAAGAATTAATTTCAGCTTATTGAAAGGCTGACATCTCCTCAGGCCTGGAATGGCTAGTTTATGTTGCCAAGAATGCTGAGGAGTTCAACTGTCATTAAGTACAACTCAATGGAGCAAGTGTGCTCAGAATTGAAGCAACCGAGTAGTCTAACCATACACCCACTGTTCACGATTCTTAATGGAGACCACCATATCACAGTATAAACATTCATAGCCAGTCAGGGAACTATTGGGAATTAATCTGTGTACAGTATGCAACACAAAACACATAGCATCATTTTCTTATAAATAAAAAAAAAGAAAGAAAAAAGATGCAACACCACTCTGAATTAACAAAAGTGTTTCACCTCCCATATCCTGAGTAGGACTATATAAGGTCCTCAATTATTTCATGAGATTTAATACACTTTAGGGCTAGATAAGCCTATTCTTACAGTGAGGTACGATTTAGTTTTTGCCCTGCCCCCCACAAGTAGATTGGACTGGTAAACAGTAAAACTACCACGTACCACCCTTTATGACACAATATGTTACTTTTATGACACTGTATTTCTTACTTCAAGTTTCATCATATAGACATATATTTCCTTCACATATTCCGCACACAGTTGTGGGTTGTCACTCTCAATGGCATCAATATCATCAATGTAGAGTTGCTGAGATAGTTGGTCTGCCACCGTATCCACTTCCATTTCTGGTGGACTTTCAGGTTTTACAGGTGGCAGTGCTGGGAGCACCTGCTGCTTGTATGGTCCCTTCTACATAACACACATGAAAATTTACAGCAAAGTCTAACAGTTGCTGACCACAACTGGTTTGGTTATGCAATTATAGGGATAAATGAAAGAGGACTTCTTTTTAGTGCACACTTACTTTGGCATTTTTGAATGCAGGCTCTCTTTCTACATTAGTACTGATACTGCTTAGAGCTGCTCTGGGCTTTATAACTGGCTTCTGGTAGAAATTCTTCACTGCTGCCGGTTGGCGGGTCGTATTTTCATCTAGAAACTGTGACAAAGGAACCGTAAGAAACTGGTTATACGAGTAGCATTCATTTACCTGTGTCCTCGTCGTAGCCATGATCAGCGAAGGTCGTACTGCACGATAATGTAAGAATGAACTCAACAGGGTACACCAGAGGTTTAGTTTGCGTGTTTGTGCACAGGTGGTGCGTAGTAATTTGAAAGCTCACCAAATCAATCCGATTGGTCGAAAGATCTGTTTCCAGGGAAACTGTTAGGGGAAAAAAGCGCATGCGTCAAGTATCCCGCGGAATAATGCAAAAGTAAACAAAGTTGTGGAGTATAAAGTGTGTATCTCGCCCGCCGTAAGTCTGCTCTTCTGGGTCGCAAGGACAGTTGTATTCAATGAGCCAGGGTGAAGTTTTGGAAGCAATCAGAAATTGTGAAAGAAGGTTTTTTACACTGTGGATATGGGATAATTGACATCAGCCAATTTTTTTTCCCCTCCAGAATACTTACTTTGGAAAAGGAGCGTCATGCACGTCTAGTAAGAAAACATGATGTTCAGTCTTCCTTCTATGAGCTGGACGAAATATATTTTAAAAATGAAATGGAACGAAAAGGAGAAAGTAAGTAAATTGTTCGGAAATATTACAAGCATATTAGATTGCATCATGTTTAAGAGGTGGAGCTCCAGCAAGATATTGGTCGAATTCGGAACTACATTGCTGAATTTCAGAGGCTACTGTCCACAGTTAGGACAGATCCAGCCAGTAAGCCCAAGTATATAATTATCTATGGTTGTAATTGAAATGATTGATGCAACTCTATTCATAGCCCCATATTTACTAGTGATGTGCTTGAGCACAAATGGCGAGCGAGCCTAAAGACTATACTATTTTTATATGAATGATTTTGACTTCTAACACTGAAGTTATTGAAAATAAGGTCCAGTTTTTAAATTTTGCATACAAGGTAAAGGTATTTCAGTGCCATAGTAACAACTCTCTGCAACTGCTTGAATTGAAGGAAAAAAACAACAACAAAACAATACACGTTATTTAAACGTTTTCTTTGTGATATTCTTTAGCTAAGTAGTGGTTGTAACACACAATGCTTTGACACAACTGGACATGCACCTACACAGACTTACCTTCGCGGTAGTCTAGTGGACAATGTATTTTCAAGTAAATACTGTTGCGCACGGCTTAGAATTCAAAACGGTAAACAATTCAATTTCTAGGGTGATACGGGTACTGATCGATAAACCAGAGGATTCTGTTTAGTGCAATTTGGGACGGGGTCGACCACATAACTAACACAAAAATGCGAGGGTCAAAGTACAAAATTGCATATGTACGTCCAAACATATATTATAAATAAACAAACATCCCCGATTTTCAATTGTGTTACCCCTGTAAGTGTCTCGCTCGCTCGCCAATAACATGGATAAGTAAAATTAAATGTGTCAGTAATGCATGTGTGTGTGCAAATGTGTGTAATAGTTAGAGAGACCCCCATCCCGTCACCTTTTATATAATGGATAATAGCTCAAGTGCTGCAACGATAGAACACTAAGTCTGAACTATTAAGGCACTTGGGCAAGATCAATCTGTGAAGGTTGGCAAACATTATAATGTACTTCATTTTAAATGGAAATGCAAGAAATAAATAAGAAAAATATTCAGGTGAAGTTTGATTCCAAGAGCACAAGATGATCTTGTTTTATTGACAGGAGCATCAGCAATATTGAACCTAGTATTTGCCATTATATTGAAAACATTTTCACCCGAAATATTGGTCATTGAAAGTGGCTAAACTTTGTCAGTTAGTTGTCATATGTGAAACCTAGCATTGCTATATAGACAGTGCAGTGTGTATTGGCGCCACAAGGTGAAATCTGTGGTGCTCATGGGTCTCTACATGCAATAAATAGTCACTTCTTTGGGTATTTCTTTATAGTTGTGCCAAAATTAAAGAATGCTATGGAGGAGATTGAAACTTCTATTACATGTTTTAAGGAAAAGCAAAGGGAAATGTAAGCATAGCCAAAAATGAATGATTCAACAACTTATTGGTATATATCTGTTGCAGAGCAATATCTGGTGATTTACATTATTATACTTATATAATTAATTGATTGGCTGATAGAATTGTTAAAGTGTTCAGTGCGATCTTTGCTGGTGTAAAATTGTCTGTATGTGTGTGTGTTTGTTTTGAAGTGTTGATTGGGAAATACTGTATTTAATGAAGCACCAAAGGTGCGAACCCTCAGCGCTATTAAACACTACCTAGCTATTACAATATAATCTTCTTCCAAAAGAACAAGCAATCTGTTAGCTATTTTTAATGAGGTATCAAAATAGCTCGACCAATGAAAATGGTACATGGAAACGCTGTCTTCATAAGAGAAGAAGCTAAACTAGCCAGGAACACTCACCTGTATACATTTTCAATGCGAAACTTCACTTCTTTCAACTCCGTTAACTTCCGTGAAATACTTCTCCTCTTTATCACAGCTTCAGGCTATAAAGCAATGGGAATTTAGTGTTTCATATCGAAACCAAATTGTAATTTGAACCTCAATGGTACTCAATGTCAAATATTCGGCCACAGTTTTAGTTGTGTCACTGGAAATGGTTTTTACCGATAAAAAGAATGATACGTCAGCCATGCATGATGATGTCATTTGAATTTATTGATTATTAACCCTCAGCGCGCATGCGCGAGAGGGTTATAGTAGTCGTCCTATCTGTTTGTCTGTTTGTTGGTCTGTCACGCTCTGATTTTGGAGATTACTGACAATTAACAATTGATTTAGGTATGAACTTACTCAGGACCCGGAGTAACGCTTAGGAGCCTGAGCATAAAGCTAAGTACACCGCTGGCTGCTGGAATTATTTGCTCACGTGATTATGACGTGACGCTAGGGGGCGTTGCCCATAAAAGCTGGTACCTACGCAGAGTTGAAAGCTTCGCTTTTTCTCAACGAATAGCCCAAAATTAAAAAAAGTAGCACAATAAAAGGTCTTAAATCTTCGCCCCATTTCTGAAGCTAGAGACCCTGAGCTAAACACATTATAGCCACTAGCAATTCTGCTTTTTAGCACCTGTTTTCTTACAGGCTTTTGCACTTTTTATTAAGCGCTAGCGCTCCACTGTCAACTTTTATCTCCACTAAAAAAAATTTCAGTGGACTTGCACAGTACACTTGGGCAACAGCAATTGCAGAGGTAGCTGATGTCAAGAATGGAGAGTCAGTGCTGATTGTTACTCAGCCAGTTATTGGAGGGGTCACATTTGTGCTACAAAAAACTTGCAGCCACGTTTCAATAATTATAGTGGAATATACCTATACCCATCATGACCAGTGTGTTTCAGGACACTTTACTTACCATGACTAGTGTATTTGATGATGCTTTACCAATCATGATTTGTTTATGTGGTGGCACTTACGTCGGCAAGCAAGTAGTGATTACTCTCACTTTTCCAGCATATAAGTTTCATTCAGATTTTTAAAGAATTTATTTGACTGAAGTCTAAAAGTAAAGGGTTGTCCCAATGCCTGTTAACTAAACAGCATTAATCAGTATGTGATTTTAAGTGTTTGCTTAAGTAGGTAAAGTGTTATCATGTGAGCTAGCTGTGTTGTCACATGAACTAGCCGTGCTGTCATGTGAACTAGCTGTGTTATCACGTGAACTAGCCGTGTTGTCATGTGAGTGAACTAGCCGTGCTGTCACGTGAACTAGCTGTGCCTGCAACCGGTTTAGTTCTGCTAACACGTGTTAATAGTATACAGAATATAAGACACACCCCCTGGCCTTAGCAACTCCTCTATGCAGCTTTTTTTTTTTGAAATCAGCAATAATAAATTGAACAAAAATACTGAAGTATTGTAGTGCATAGAACGAAGACGGCTTGTGTTACAGTGGAGGATGGCATCCCAAGGCCCCGTGTAGTGCATAGGGCGAAGACGGCTTGTGCTACAGTGGAGGATGGCATCCCAAGGCCCCGTGTAGTGCATAGGGCGAAGACGGCTTGTGCTACAGTGGAGGATGGCATCCCAAGGCCCCGCGTAGTGCATAGGGCAAAGACGGCTTGTGCTACAGTGGAGGATGGCATCCCAAGGCCCCGCGTAGTGCATAGGGCAAAGACGGCTTGTGCTACAGTGGAGGATGGCATCCCAAGGCCCCATGCAACCTACTGGTAGGAAAGAAAAAAACAACCTTAGATGCCGCGTTTAGGCCAATTTTCCCTGGTCACACATGTATAAACTGGTTAGGTAGGTTATTGTGAATGTGCTGCATTTAGGAATCTGAGGCCTCAAGCTATTGGCATCCAAGCATACACAGTAAGGAAGCTACCGGAGGCCAAATATTTTCAAACGTTGCCTATTACAATACCAGAGTCTAACTGTTTTAGAACATAGCAATGGCTAAACCTAAGTAGCTAACAAGCAAACAACTAGCTTCCAATTTTCAAATTTCTAAAATGCTGCAGATCATGAATAGATTCACGTAACAGACCAATCAGATTGCTAGCATGTGACTAGTTAATTTCTACATCTATTAGCAATTGGCTCAAATTTGTACACCCAGCTTATAGTGTCTCACTTTGTTTCACTCACTCGCCAATAGGCGTGCATATCACAATTACCATGAATGGTATTTGTGATATGCATGCTAATCTTATTACTCCGTAATGTGTACAGCTATGAGGCACTTCTAATAGAAGAACAATCTGCCTCAGTGGAAATCAGTGCATTTGAAAAGAAACTGGATACTTGGGCTAGTGCCGAGTCAGCTAGTAAAGCAGAGCCTGCGTCCGCAGCGCCTGTTCCCACTTCCTCTCCTTCTGCTTCTTCGCCTCCTGCAGTCGTAGCATTTGAGGTTAGCCTCTTTGAGCTGGTGTGTGTGTCGATATGAGCAGAGAGAGGTTTGTTGTGCAGAGGTTCTTACAGCAGACTGGAGGCAGACAAGGTGGATGGGATGATTTTGACCATAAAGCTTTCCTGCGGATCAGGATGATTCATAATGGAGTAAGTTAACACTGAGAAATCACTTAAGATCACAAGAGTGTGCATTTTGTAAGCAGTTATATATAAAACTGGATCAGTAATTTGTTTATAGGGTTTTTATTATAATGTTACTTTTTTTTGATAATTATTACCTGATCAGGGCTTCGGGGGGGGGGGGGGGGGGGGGGGTGGCCCTGGAATTTCCCCCCCCCCCCCCCCCAAGAAGTCTGAATTTTTATAAATGGTAACTCAGAGCAAAATTCTTTTTTATTATTAAAAAAATGTAAACCAAAGCACAATTCTTCTACTTTTTTGTTTGAAATCTCTAGAACTTCATCAAAGTTTACAGCCGAAAAGATCAGGGCCTCAATGGCAATTCTTACGAGCTGACGAAGGTTTTAGTCAGTGATACTGCTGCGTATACGGGTCTTAATGAGCTTCATATGTAGCTGGAAGATCTTTCAACTGATGCTGTTCCAAGGAAAGAACGAGGAGTGTGTTCAAAAGTTTAAATGTTTCTGAAAAAATCGCCATATACCTCTGAAATTTAACAGTGGACAAAGCAGCTCTTATTAGCATTACCCTCCCCCTCCCCCCAAACTTGAGGACCTGCACCCTCCCCTCTCTATGGCCTATTTAGCCACACGCTATCTGGAGAAGACGAAGTAGCTTCATCGATTTCACAGCAGCTTCCCACAATCCGCCAAAGTGTGGAGATCGAGCTGGAATATGGGACCATTTGATATTTTTAGCTGTGCAAAAACGAATCACGGCATCCTGAACTGTAGTCGAATTTAGAGTGTTGTAAAGGTCTTTCAGTTCCCGCTGAGCACCGATAAAGTTCGTACCATTGTCGGTGGTAAGAGTTTCGGGACAACCTCGACGAGCCACAAAACAACGGAGAGCAGCAAGAAAACCTTCGGAGGAGAGATCTCGGACGACTTCTAAGTGTACGGCTTTCGTGGCCATACAGACGAAAACACAGATGTAAGTTTTTACCAACGTACGTGCTCGAGTATACCCACGCTTGATCATAATAGGACCAGCGAAATCAGCTCCGGTATGGTGGAATGGAGAAGTCGGTGTGACTCGTGTAGCTGGCAACTGACCTATGAGTTGAGTAGTCGTTCGAGAGTAGGTCTTTCTGCAGCGAACACAGGCTCTAGAGACACTCTTTGCAAGGTGCTTGACTCCAATCACATGAAACCGTAGAGATAAAATAGCAAGCAAGGCACTAGGGCCAACATGCAAGTTATCAACATGTAACTGGACACAGATTAACTTAGAGAGTCTATCAGATCGATGTAGGATGATGGGATGTTTCTGGCTGACAGTCAAAAAAGAATTCTCCAAACGTCCACCAACACGAATTAGACCTTTGTTATCTAGATATGGGTGGAGATGAAAAATCTTGCTCTGTTGAGAAACTTTTCCGGTAGTCTGAAGTGAGACAAAATCAGCATCGAAGCAGCGTTCTTGACTGAGCTTCACCAGTTTAGTTTCTGTGTTCTGTAATTCCTCCAGAGACAACTGTGGTGACTGAGTTCTGGAACTAGGCAATAACCTGCAGTTGGTAACAAAACGTATACACCATGACAAAACCCTTTTAAGGTGAGTGTATGAGGAAAAAACCTCAGTGATGTCTTCTGGAGGAGGAGAGGTAATCAGAACTGCAGCCTTAGTCTCAGTTAAAATCTTCTGATTCCTCCAATCAGTACGACATGGCCACAGAGAAGGAGATTCGAGCAGCCAAGGAGGGCCTTTCCACCATAGATCATGTGAAATCAGTTCACTTGGAGATGCTCCTCTGGATGCCACATCAGCAGGGTTGCACTCTGTAGGAACATGTCTCCAATGTGTGGATGGAATACGGCTAACTGTGTCCATGACTCTGTTACAGACATAAGACTTGAGCTTTGCAGGTGGAGTAGACAGCCAACACAGTACAATGGTTGAATCACTCCAGGCATATATATCTGTAAGGGAAATAGAAAGAGCATTAGAAACAGTAATAAGAATTTTACTTAACAACTGAGCTCCACAGAGTTCTTTTCCTGGAGTGGTAGATCCACAGATAGGAGTGACTTTAGTCTTGGCTATCAGCAGTGAAGTTGAGACAGATGTGTCTGAGTAGACAGCTCGTAAGTAGACAACTCCAGCATAGGCAGAATCTGAAGCATCACTGAAGCCATGCAGTTGGAGACTTCTGACTTGCTTTCCCTTTTCCAGGTGATAGCGTGGAATAGGATGTGAAGTTATGAGAGAAAGTTCCTCTCTCCATTTTTTCCATTTATGAGAAATGTTTTCTGAGACAGTATCATCCCAAGCCAACTTCAATTTCCAGAGTTCTTGGAGCAAAACTTTGACTACAATTGTACAGGGAGCAAACCATCCAAGAAGATCGAATGTTTTGGCAACATCTGACGCTATTTTTCTCTTTGTTGGTTTGTCATCTACATTGAACATGGGAGTTGAAACGTGAAGAGTGTCCTTCCTGGTGTCCCAATGAAGGCCAAGAGCCTTGTGGCATTCTGCTGGAGGGGAGAAAAGCTGAACACCGTCGTCCTCTCGCATGTTCGTAGGAACATTTTTCACCACGCTAGCGTCGTTCGATCTCCACTTCCTCAGCCACATACAAGCGCAACGCAGAAGAGCGATAAGTTCCTCTTGAACCTCCTTCGCTTCCGTTGAGGTTGCGGCTCCAGTTAGGCAATCATCCACATAGAAGTTAGCGATGATCTTAGCAGCTCTAGGATATTGCTCTTGATGGTCTTTAGCTACTTGACGCAGAACTTGAGTAGCCAGAAATGGAGAAGACGTCACTCCAAAAGTAAGTCTAGTCATTCGCATGTCAATGACACCCTCCCCCCGGGGAGCTGCTTGCAAGAAGCGGTGCAAATCCCGGTCATCCTTGTGTACTTCTACCTCACGGAACATTTTGGAAATGTCAGCACTCATACCAATAAGGTGAGTTCGAAAACGAAGAATGACATCGGTGAGCATGGGGTAAAGGTTCGGACCAGGAAGCAGAATGTCGTTTAGAGAGAATCCAGACGTGGTTGTGGCCGAAGCGTCAAATACTATTCGGAGTTTAGTAGTTGTACTGGACAACTTGACAACACCATGAGAAGGTAGGTAGAATACTGAAGATTTCGGCGTAGCCAGGTTATCAACGGGAACGGGTTCAGCATGACCTAGTTCCTCGTACTCCTGTAGCGCTTGAGTGAAATTCTTGTACTTTCCCTTACGTTGGAGCGACTGCCGATTTTGATAGAATCTTCTGCTGGCTTGATCACGAGAATCACCTAAGGAAAAAGGAACAGACTTAACAGGTAAGCGAACAATTTACCTACCCTCCTCATTTCGACTGTGGGTCTTTTGGAAATGATCTAGAGCTTGAAGATCCTCCTCCGAGAACTGTTTGTGATCCAAGGGTGCTTCCTCAGTTTCCCAAAATGCAGTCAGTAGATCGTCAGTAGTTGGATCAGAGGCATGGGAATGTAGACACAGGTGAGACTGAAGTGGAGGGGGTTCAGGAATACACTTTCCTCGGATAGACCAGCCAAAAACTGTCTCCCAAGCGTGAAGAAGGCCATCCTGTGAAGAGCGTCTTCCGGTTAACATAATTGCATCGAGTACGTCGGACCCTAGTAGCATGTCAATTCTGCCGGGATAGTCGAAGTTAGGGTCAGCCAATTGTAAACCCTGTAGAAAAGATCGATTCCTGACACCTTTAAGGTAGAATCCAGGCTGGTCATTAGTGATTTTATTGATTATCACAGCTTTCAACAGAATGGATTGACGTTTATCAGGAACCAAGGAGAGTTCAGCTTTGAAGTTGCAGCCAGGAACCGCAGTTTGGGCTATTCCAGTGAGATGAGTGGGCTCACGAATCTTTTCTACCTTCAGTTGTTGGGCCAGTCGAGAGGTCATAAAGGACATATGTGAACCACTATCAAGTAGAGCTCGTGCTTTCTGAAGTCGTCCTCTAGATTCGACAGTAACTTGGCAGATTCCCAGGAAAACTTTGGGCTCGAGTGGATCTCGGTCAGTCGAAGAGGTGTGGTTATTATTCGAAGCCGTCGTCGTAGCTGGCTGTTGATTGGAGACTTGTCGATCAGGTGTTTCGGAATTTCGAGCGGAACGTTGACGGTGCAACAGTGAGTGATGTCGACCTCCACAGACCCTACATGACTTAAAACTAGGACAGTCTCTAGAAGCATGATTAAAAGATAGACAATTTGAACATACCCTAAGTCTTGAGACTGTATTGGATCTCTCCTCTACTGACTTGGTCTTGAAGGCGGCACACATGTAGAGTGGGTGATTCCCATCATGACACAAGGAACAGTTGTTATCCTTACTAACATGGAAAGAGGTGCTATGCTTTCCCTGTTTCGCTGGTTGGGCAGTAGGACCTGGCGAGTCCATCGTTCGTCCTTGTAGACCCATCCGATATTGCTTGAGAAGTTCAACCAGTCTGTCAGTAGTTGGAGTAGTCTTTGAATCGGCAGTTTTCTCCGTCCAGTAACGAAAAAATTCGTCAGGCATGTGAAGTTCAGCAATAACAGTGAACAAAGTGTCAAGTGACACTACTCCACATTCCTTCATGGTAGCGACAGTACGCTGAATAAGTGTGATGAGTTGACCGATTCCCTCATTGGTAAGTTTCCAGTTGTGTTTAATGAAACTCTGATGAATGGTGCGACTGGTGACTCGTGGTTGGTCGTAACGTTCTTTTAGAGCTTTGACAGCAGCGTTGAAATCTGAACCACGCCGAGTGTGCGAGTCAATGATCTCTTTGCCTTCCTCACATTTTATTGTCATTTGTAAGAAAGAAAGTTTATCAACGTCAGTAAGAGTAAGATCTTTGTCCAACACGTTGTTGAACTTCTCCCAGTATGGACGCCAACTTCCATTGTCTCCATTGAAGCTGGGTAGTTCGATGCGAGGTAGACGATCGAATTTGGAAGTTAACTGAGGTTTGTCTTCCTTTGAAGCAGACGCAGTGTCGTCTGGATTATCGCTGTGGTACCTCTCCCACAGTGTAGTAAGGTCTAGATGATACTTCTGTAAGGTGTCCATTAGTCCAGGACGATCCTTCAGAGGAAAAGCAAGAGCTTGAAGTTCTTTGAGCTTGACGTTGAGCTCAGTGAGTGTAGTCTTTACGCCGTAATTGGAAACAGTTGGTTGAACAGTGATAGCATCGATAGTAGATTTGGCTAGGTTGCTCTGCTGAAGAACCCGAGCTGCTGTTAGCTGTTGTGTGAGTCCCTTGCGAGTAGCAAGCATCTTACAATGGTTAGCATGGTGTTCATCTTCCTCTTTCTCAATGTTTTCCTCCTTGATGTGGACAAGAATTGCATTCTGAAGAAGTTCAGCGATGGAAATGTTTTCCTTGATTTTCTCCAGATGGTGTTCGATAGATCCTATGTCCAAATCTTCAATCGGTTGTGCTGTGCAATCCTTGCAGTAACGCTCGTTCCTTGTGGCGTCTCTACGGTTATTCGTTCGACGTCGTTTCAAAGAAGTCAAGTCTTCTTCACGTAGAATCAATTCGAAGCGAACTAAATCCTGTCTCGTCGTCATGGTAAATTACACCAAGGAATTGTGAGGAAGATAAAATATAGAGAATAAAGAACACTTTATTACACTAGTCGAGTAACAAAGTATCCGGCTCGAAGGACCAAAAATGTGCGGGACCGTCCAGATCTTGTCCCGATGAAGTTGAGTATACCAGTTAGCAAGTAGCTAATGTCAGATCCCTTGAAATATAGACTCACTAGCGAGTAAAGATTAATACCAACAGGTGGCAGTGTACAGAGTAACTGACATTAATATTAAAATATTGGTAACTAACAAAAATGATGCTTTGTTTACTGTTATAAACAAAAGAGGAATGACATCGACGATCGACGACATCGACGACTAACGCCGAGGACATCGACGAGGTTAAAACTGAGTATGCGCGTATGAGTGAGTATGCACTTATGAGTGAGTATGTAACAGAGTGAAGCTAGCTAATAAGTTATGAAGATATGTCTTGTGGAGGGCTAGAACCCGAACAGGACCATTTGATATTTTTAGCTGTGCAAAAACGAATCACGGCATCCTGAACTGTAGTCGAATTTAGAGTGTTGTAAAGGTCTTTCAGTTCCCGCTGAGCACCGATAAAGTTCGTACCATTGTCGGTGGTAAGAGTTTCGGGACAACCTCGACGAGCCACAAAACAACGGAGAGCAGCAAGAAAACCTTCGGAGGAGAGATCTCGGACGACTTCTAAGTGTACGGCTTTCGTGGCCATACAGACGAAAACACAGATGTAAGTTTTTACCAACGTACGTGCTCGAGTATACCCACGCTTGATCATAATAGGACCAGCGAAATCAGCTCCGGTATGGTGGAATGGAGAAGTCGGTGTGACTCGTGTAGCTGGCAACTGACCTATGAGTTGAGTAGTCGTTCGAGAGTAGGTCTTTCTGCAGCGAACACAGGCTCTAGAGACACTCTTTGCAAGGTGCTTGACTCCAATCACATGAAACCGTAGAGATAAAATAGCAAGCAAGGCACTAGGGCCAACATGCAAGTTATCAACATGTAACTGGACACAGATTAACTTAGAGAGTCTATCAGATCGATGTAGGATGATGGGATGTTTCTGGCTGACAGTCAAAAAAGAATTCTCCAAACGTCCACCAACACGAATTAGACCTTTGTTATCTAGATATGGGTGGAGATGAAAAATCTTGCTCTGTTGAGAAACTTTTCCGGTAGTCTGAAGTGAGACAAAATCAGCATCGAAGCAGCGTTCTTGACTGAGCTTCACCAGTTTAGTTTCTGTGTCCTGTAATTCCTCCAGAGACAACTGTGGTGACTGAGTTCTGGAACTAGGCAATAACCTGCAGTTGGTAACAAAACGTATACACCATGACAAAACCCTTTTAAGGTGAGTGTATGAGGAAAAAACCTCAGTGATGTCTTCTGGAGGAGGAGAGGTAATCAGAACTGCAGCCTTAGTCTCAGTTAAAATCTTCTGATTCCTCCAATCAGTACGACATGGCCACAGAGAAGGAGATTCGAGCAGCCAAGGAGGGCCTTTCCACCATAGATCATGTGAAATCAGTTCACTTGGAGATGCTCCTCTGGATGCCACATCAGCAGGGTTGCACTCTGTAGGAACATGTCTCCAATGTGTGGATGGAATACGGCTAACTGTGTCCATGACTCTGTTACAGACATAAGACTTGAGCTTTGCAGGTGGAGTAGACAGCCAACACAGTACAATGGTTGAATCACTCCAGGCATATATATCTGTAAGGGAAATAGAAAGAGCATTAGAAACAGTAATAAGAATTTTACTTAACAACTGAGCTCCACAGAGTTCTTTTCTTGGAGTGGTAGATCCACAGATAGGAGTGACTTTAGTCTTGGCTATCAGCAGTGAAGTTGAGACAGATGTGTCTGAGTAGACAGCTCGTAAGTAGACAACTCCAGCATAGGCAGAATCTGAAGCATCACTGAAGCCATGCAGTTGGAGACTTCTGACTTGCTTTCCCTTTTCCAGGTGATAGCGTGGAAAAGGATGTGAAGTTATGAGAGAAAGCTCCTCTCTCCATTTTTTCCATTTATGAGAAATGTTTTCTGAGACAGTATCATCCCAAGCCAACTTCAATTTCCAGAGTTCTTGGAGCAAAACTTTGACTACAATTGTACAGGGAGCAAACCATCCAAGAAGATCGAATGTTTTGGCAACATCTGACGCTATTTTTCTCTTTGTTGGTTCGTCATCTACATTGAACGTGGGAGTTGAAACGTGAAGAGTGTCCTTCCTGGTGTCCCAATGAAGGCCAAGAGCCTTGTGGCATTCTGCTGGAGGGGAGATAAGCTGAACACCGTCGTCCTCTCGCATGTTCGTAGGAACATTTTTCACCACGCTAGCGTCGTTCGATCTCCACTTCCTCAGCCACATACAAGCGCAACGCAGAAGAGCGATAAGTTCCTCTTGAACCTCCTTCGCTTCCGTTGAGGTTGCGGCTCCAGTTAGGCAATCATCCACATAGAAGTTAGCGATGATCTTAGCAGCTCTAGGATATTGCTCTTGATGGTCTTTAGCTACTTGACGTAGAACTTGAGTAGCCAGAAATGGAGAAGACGTCACTCCAAAAGTAACTCTAGTCATTCGCATGTCAATGACACCCTCCCCCCGGGGAGCTGCTTGCAAGAAGCGGTGCAAATCCCGGTCATCCTTGTGTACTTCTACCTCACGGAACATTTTGGAAATGTCAGCACTCATACCAATAAGGTGAGTTCGAAAACGAAGAATGACATCGGTGAGCATGGGGTAAAGGTTCGGACCAGGAAGCAGAATGTCGTTTAGAGAGAATCCAGACGTGGTTGTGGCCGAAGCGTCAAATACTATTCGGAGTTTAGTAGTTGTACTGGACAACTTGACAACACCATGAGAAGGTAGGTAGAATACTGAAGATTTCGGCGTAGCCAGGTTATCAACGGGAACGGGTTCAGCATGACCTAGTTCCTCGTACTCCTGTAGCGCTTGAGTGAAATTCTTGTACTTTCCCTTACGTTGGAGCGACTGCCGATTTTGATAGAATCTTCTGCTGGCTTGATCACGAGAATCACCTAAGGAAAAAGGAACAGACTTAACAGGTAAGCGAACAATGTACCTACCCTCCTCATTTCGACTGTGGGTCTTTTGGAAATGATCTAGAGCTTGAAGATCCTCCTCCGAGAACTGTTTGTGATCCAAGGGTGCTTCCTCAGTTTCCCAAAATGCAGTCAGTAGATCGTCAGTAGTGGGATCAGAGGCATGAAAATGTAGACACAGGTGAGACTGAAGTGGAGGGGGTTCAGGAATACACTTTCCTCGGATAGACCAGCCAAAAACTGTCTCCCAAGCGTGAAGAAGGCCATCCTGTAAAGAGCGTCTTCCGGTTAACATAATTGCATCGAGTACGTCGGACCCTAGTAGCATGTCAATTCTGCCGGGATAGTCGAAGTTAGGGTCAGCCAATTGTAAACCCTGTAGAAAAGATCGATTCCTGACACCTTTAAGGTAGAATCCAGGCTGGTCATTAGTGATTTTATTGATTATCACAGCTTTCAACAGAATGGATTGACGTTTATGGAGAGTTCAGCTTTGAAGTTGCAGCCAGGAACCGCAGTTTGGGCTATTCCAGTGAGATGAGTGGGCTCACGAATCTTTTCTACCTTCAGTTGTTGGGCCAGTCGAGAGGTCATAAAGGACTATTGAACCACTATCAAGTAGAGCTCGTGCTTTCTGAAGTCGTCCTCTAGATTCGACAGTAACTTGGCAGATTCCCAGGAAAACTTTGGGCTCGAGTGGATCTCGGTCAGTCGAAGAGGTGTGGTTATTATTCGAAGCCGTCGTCGTAGCTGGCTGTTGATTGGAGACTTGTCGATCAGGTGTTTCGGAATTTCGAGCGGAACGTTGACGGTGCAACAGTGAGTGATGTCGACCTCCACAGACCCTACATGACTTAAAACTAGGACAGTCTCTAGAAGCATG
>WLWD01006244.1_pt1 | contig 77238 bp, 65 predicted proteins | sample 6712731 | NCBI WGS metagenome assembly WLWD01 (sample SAMN12718690, study PRJNA576275) | sponge metagenome | isolation source: marine sponge | host: Mycale hentscheli | place: New Zealand: South Island, Marlborough, Capsize Point | collected 2014-11-01 | reverse complement strand
ATTAAACTGATTCAAAGGAACATAAAGGACTTCATAGGCAACAATTACTCCATTTCGATCTATCTCTTGGACATCCCTCCACATCACTCCAATTGCAGTAGATGAATAAGGAAATACTGTAACATTAATTGGTGAGCTAAAGGGAACTACAGAAAGATTTGGTGAACAATGAATTCATCACATATTGACCACTTTATACCCATTTCTGATGTTCTTGCACTTATTGCTAAACTGAACGGTCCTGCTCCTACTGACGTGTATGCTCTTACTGATATATTGTACTCTACATATTCTTGTAAACCAGTAAGAATTACACTTCTATTAGAGGCCGATATATTAACCACAGTAGAATATAGCACTCCAATAAATGTCTCGAGTGGAACATATAAAATTTCAAATGTTATAAGGACTCCATTACGATCTATTTGTTGGACATCATCCCACATTACTCCAATAGTAGTAGAAGAAATGGAGAATATAGTAACATTGAAAGGAGGACTCGAGGGAACTGGGAAAGCACAGGGGATAATTACTAAATAATTTGGTCTGCCTAATATTGTTACCATTTTCTAATGTTCTCGCTGTTACTGGTGAGCTAAATGGTCCTGGTCCTATAGAGGTGTATGCTCGTACAGATACATTGTATTGTACATACTCTTCTAAGCTGTATATTTCTACACTTCGATTTGAAGCTGATGTATTGACCATTCCTTGAATTAACACGCCCTCAAAGGTATTCAAAGGATTGTAAAGAATTTCAAATGCTACAATAATTCCATTTCTGTCTATTTCTTGAACATCAGTCCACATTACAGTAATTGTAGTAGAAGAAGAAATTAGTGTAACATTATTTGGTGAGCTAGAGGGAACTACAAAATGTATGACCAATGTTGAAGTGTTAAGTTAAATTAAGTTATAAGCATAGCACATTACACAACTTACTGTCTTCTAATGTTATTTGTGTTATAAAGGGACTGAATGGTCCGGCTCCTATAGATGTATAGGCTCTGACTGATATATTGTAGAAGACGTACTCTTCTAAGTTGTTTAAAGTAACACTGCTATTGGAGGCTGACGTATTGACCAATTCTGGAACAAGTTTTCCATTAAATGTCTCAAGAGGAATGTAGAGAATCTCATATGCTATTATTACTCCATTTTCATCTATTTCTTGAACGTCTTCCCACAATACTGTAATAGAAGTTGATGATACAGAGATTACTGTAAAATTGTTTGGAGAACTGGAGGGTACTGAAAAGAAATGAAATATATCAATATTAATGGTATGGCGCGTAAGTTGCCAATTCAAATATGTATGAAAAATATTGCTGTTCAATTGAAATTGCACCGGGAAAGTGAAATAGCATGGTAAGCAGGTGGAAACCACATGAATTACCATGGTAGGTAAGTGAAATAGTATGGGTAAGTGCGGACGCGTGCAGCTTTAACCTTGGAAAAATATAGTTTGAGTAGTTTCTGGATGAATATAATGACATTCTTTACCACAGAAGCTCTATTCGTATTAGACGGAATGTTTTAGGAGGAACAGTACTTTGAAAACTAAGTTCCGGCGGAAGCTAATCTTGAAATAAGGAGATAGTGAGTGAACGATACAGTGTAGCTACAATAGCTAATGACTTTTTAATTGTATTGCACATATTCTTCTAAGCCCCTTAAAACTGTACTACTCCTATTTGAAGCTGACACATTGACTACAGCTTGAACTTAAGTGGAACATATAAAGACTTCATTATGATCTATTTGTTGGACATCATCCCACATTACTCCCATAGTAGTAGAAGAAATGGAGAATATAGTAACATTGAAAGGAGGACTCGAGGGAATTGGGAAAGTAGAGGGGATAATTACTAAATAATTTGGTCTGTCTAATATTGTTACCATTTTCTAATGTTCTCGCTGTTACTGGTGAGCTAAATGGTCCTGGTCCTATAGAGGTGTATGCTCGTACAGATACATTGTATTGTACATACTCTTCTAAGCTGTTTATTTCTACACTTGAACTAACACACCCTCAAAGGTATTCAAAGAAATGTTAAGAACTTTAAATGCTACAATAATTCTATTTCTGTCTATTTCTTGAACATCAGTCCACATTACAGTGATTGTAGTAGAAGAAGAAATTAGTGTAACATTATTTGGTGAGCTAGAGGGAACTACAAAATGTATGACCAATGAAGAAGTGTTAAGTAAAATTATACAGATCTACAGATTGTGCTGCAAAATCTATATATGCGTAGAACTGTCTATATATATTTACAAAATCTATAAATATACAGAGTGTGCAGTATAATCTATAAATTCTGCAAATTCATAAAAAGAGCAGAACATATGCAATATATAAATATTTTAAGAATACTAAATTGCTATGCATTACAACTAAAACAAGTTACAAGCATAGCACATTACACAACTTACTGTCTTCTAATGTTATTTGTGTTATAAAGAGACTGAATGGTCCGGCTCCTACAGATGTATAGGCTCTGACTGATATATTGTAGAAGACATACTCTTCTAAATTGTTAAGGGTAACATTTCTGTTAGAGGCTGATGTATTGACCAATTCTGGAACTAGTCTTCCATTAAATGTGTCAAGAGGAATGTAGAAAATCTCAAATGCTATTATAACTCCATTTTCATCTTTTTCTCGAACATCCTCCCACTTTACTCCAATAGAAGTCGATGATACAGAGATTACTGTAAAATTGATTGGAGAACTGGAGGGTACTGAAAAGAAATGAAAAATATCAATATTAATGGTATAGTGCGTAAGTTGCCAATTCAAAAATGTATGGGAAAAATATCTGTTCAATCAAATTGCACCGGGAAAGTGGAAACTAGGAGGAAACCAAGTGGAATACCACGGTAGCAAAGTGAAACAGTACAGGTAAGTACTCACACGTGCTGCATTAACCTTGGAAAAATACAGTTCGAGCAGTTTCTGGTTAAATATAATGTCATTGTTTACCACAGAAGCTCTACCCATATTAGTCGGAATGTTTTTCAACAGATTAGGAGGAGCAGAACTTTGAAAACAAAGTTCCAGCGGAAGCTAATTCAAAAGGAGATAGTGATTGAACGATATAGTATATCTACAATAGCTAATGACTTTCTAAATAGCTGGCCTTCAATTAGCGAGTAATAGGACAGGTAAAGCCATGCTATTAGGAATCAATAGCACTCGTAAAGCAATTCAAATATCACAAGGTGAAGCCGAGTGCTATTACAATTGAATTACTCGTCCTATTAATCCCCAATAGAATGGTTACCCGTTTTATTACTTATACAAACACCTAAAAAGTAGATAATATACTACTTTACCATCTTGAAATGTTATTTCTGTTATAGGTGTGCTATATGGTCCTGGTCCTACTGAAGTATGTGCTCGCACAGATATATTGTATTGCACATATTCTTCTAAGCCCCTTAACACTGTACTCCTATTTGAAGCTGACACACTGAATACTCCTTGAACTATTACTCCATTAAACTGATTCAAAGGAACATAAAGAACTTCATAGGCAACAATTACTCCATTTCGATCTATCTCTTGGACATCCCTCCACATCACTCCAATTGCAGTAGATGAATAAGGAAATACTGTAACATTAATTGGTGAGCTAAAGGGAACTACAGAAACATTTGGTGAACAATGAATTCATCACATATTGACCACTTTATACCCATTTCTGATGTTCTTGCACTTATTGCTAAACTGAACGGTCCTGCTCCTACTGACGTGTATGCTCTTACTGATATATTGTACTCTACATATTCTTGTAAACCAGTAAGAATTACACTTCTATTAGAGGCCGATATATTAACCACAGTAGAATATAGCATTCCAATAAATGTCTCGAGTGGAACATATAAAATTTCAAATGTTATAAGGACTCCATTACGATCTATTTGTTGGACATCATCCCACATTACTCCAATAGTAGTAGAAGAAATGGAGAATATAGTAACATTGAAAGGAGGACTCGAGGGAACTGGGAAAGCACAGGGGATAATTACTAAATAATTTGGTCTGCCTAATATTGTTACCATTTTCTAATGTTCTCGCTGTTACTGGTGAGCTAAATGGTCCTGGTCCTATAGAGGTGTATGCTCGTACAGATACATTGTATTGTACATACTCTTCTAAGCTGTATATTTCTACACTTCGATTTGAAGCTGATGTATTGACCATTCCTTGAATTAACACGCCCTCAAAGGTATTCAAAGGATTGTAAAGAATTTCAAATGCTACAATAATTCCATTTCTGTCTATTTCTTGAACATCAGTCCACATTACAGTAATTGTAGTAGAAGAAGAAATTAGTGTAACATTATTTGGTGAGCTAGAGGGAACTACAAAATGTATGACCAATGTTGAAGTGTTAAGTTAAATTATACAAGTTCAATTGTAAAGTTAATTTATGCAAATCTATAGATTGTGCTGCACAATAATATATAGATGAGTATCACAATCTATAGATTGTTACACAATCTATAAATTCACAGAATATCTAGGAGCAATCTATAGATTCTACAAATTCATAAAAAGAGCAGATCATATACATTATGTTAATATTTTAGGAATATTTAATGGCCATGCATAACAACTATAACAAGTTATAAGCATAGCACATTACACAACTTACTGTCTTCTAATGTTATTTGTGTTATAAAGGGACTGAAGGGTCCGGCTCCTACAGATGTATAGGCTCTGACTGATATATTGTAGAAGACGTACTCTTCTAAGTTGTTTAAAGTAACACTGCTATTGGAGGCTGACGTATTGACCAATTCTGGAACAAGTTTTCCATTAAATGTCTCAAGAGGAATGTAGAGAATCTCATATGCTATTATTACTCCATTTTCATCTATTTCTTGAACGTCTTCCCACAATACTGTAATAGAAGTTGATGATACAGAGATTACTGTAAAATTGTTTGGAGAACTGGAGGGTACTGAAAAGAAATGAACAATATTAATGGTATGGCACGTAAGTTGCCAATTCAAATATGTATGAAAAATATTGCTGTTCAATTGAATTGCACCGGGAAAGTGAAATAGCATGGTAAGCAGGTGGAAACCACATGAATTACCATGGTAGGTAAGTGAAATAGTATGGGTAAGTGCGGATGCGTGCAGCTTTAACCTTGGAAAAATATAGTTCGAGTAGTTTCTGGATGAATATAATGTTATTCTTTACCACAGAAGCTCTATTCATATTAGACGGAATGTTTTAGGAGGAACAGTACTTTGAAAACAAAGTTCCAGCAGAAGCTAATCTTGAAATAAGGAGATAGTGAGTGAACGATACAGTGTAGCTACAATTGCTAATGACTTTTTAAAAAGCTGGCCTACTATTAGCGAGTAATAGCGCAGAGGTAACTCATGCCTTTATGGATCATAGCACTCGTAAAGTAATTGAAATATCACAAGGTGAAGACAAGTGCTATTTCAATTGAATTACTCGTCTTATTAATCCCCAATAGCATGGTTACCCGTTTTATTACTCTTACAAACACCTATACGTAGATATTATACTACTTTACCATCTTGTAATGTTCTTTCTGTTATAGGTGTGTTATATGGTCCTGGTCCTACTGAAATACGTGCTTGCATAGATATATTGTATTGCACATATTCTTCTAAGCCCCTTAAAACTGTACTACTCCTATTTGAAACTGACACATTGACTACTGCTTGAACTTAAGTGGAACATATAAAGACTTCATTATGATCTATTTGTTGGACATCATCCCACATTACTCCCATAGTAGTAGAAGAAATGGAGAATATAGTAACATTGAAAGGAGGACTCGAGGGAATTGGGAAAGTAGAGGGGATAATTACTAAATAATTTGGTCTGCCTAATATTGTTACCATTTTCTAATGTTCTCGCTGTTACTGGTGAGCTAAATAGTCCTGGTCCTATAGAGGTGTATTCTCGTACAGATACATTGTATTGTACATACTCTTCTAAGCTGTTTATTTCTACACTTGAACTAACACACCCTCAAAGGTATTCAAAGAAATGTAAAGAATTTCAAATGCTACAATAATTCCATTTCTGTCTATTTCTTGAACATCAGCCCACATTACAGTGATTGTAGTAGAAGAAGAAATTAGTGTAACATTATTTGGTGAGCTAGAGGGAACTACAAAATGTATGACCAATGAAGAAGTGTTAAGTTAAATTATACAGATCTACAGATTGTGCTGCAAAATCTATAGATGAGTAGAACTGTCTATATATATTTACAAAATCTATAAATATACAGAGTGTGCAGTACAATCTATAGATTCTGCAAATTCATAAAAAGAGCAGAACATATACAATATGTAAATATTTTAGGAAAACTAAATTGCTATGCATTACAACTAAAACAAGTTAGAACCCGTTGCTATAATTGTTACTAGGTGTACTAACTTGGTAAGTGTGCACTATTTTTTGCCTTTAGGTATATGAACTGTGCATACTAACAACCCTTGGGGTATTGCTATTTTTGAGTTTTAGTTTAATAGAATAGGCTGGATAAAGCAGGGAGCAGGTTATGTGAGGCTGGATATGGGAGGGTCTACTACTCTCTCATATCCACCTATACGGGACCAGCCCTAACATATAACTCTCCTGCGGCTCTCATACCACAGGAATTTACCATAGCTAGCTGCTTTACTGCTTACTGCAGAGCAGCCCAGGTAGAGTTAGATCTGGAGATAACAGCTGGCAGCTACAATGCTAAAGTAAACTTGCTAAAGTAAACTTTCTGGCGCCTTCAATTGAATTTTAATTGAATTTTAATTTTGGGCCGGATACACGGAAGAATTCGCTTGACACCAAAAATGCTAATGAACAAAGTTGCTAGTGAAAACTGGGCAGGCCTCTGGGTAAACGGGATCTAAAATAGTTAGAGCATAGGCCCAAGGGCTTTGTGCACTAAATGAACCAGTACCCAAGCGCTTATGCTCTAACTATTACTTACAAGCATAGCACATTACACAACTTACTGTCTTCTGATGTTCTTTGTGTTATAAAGAGACTGAATGGTCCGGCTCCTACAGATGTATAGGCTCTGACTGATATATTGTAGAAGATATACTCTTCTAAATTGTTTAAAATAACAGTGCTATTGGAGGCTGATGTATTGACAAGTTCTGAAACTAGTTCTCCATTAAATGTCTCAAGAGGAATGTAGAGAAACTCAAATGCTATTATAACTCCATTTTCATTTATTTCTCGAACATCCTCCCACTTTACTCCAATAGAAGTCGATGATACAGAGATTACTGTAAAATTGATTGGAGAACTGGAGGGTACTGAAAAGAAATGAAAAATATCAATATTAATGGTATAGTGCGTAAGTTGCCAATTCAAAAATGTATGGGAAAAATATCTGTTCAATCAAATTGCACCGGGAAAGTGGAAACTAGGAGGAAACCAAGTGGAATACCACGGTAGCAAAGTGAAACAGTACAGGTAAGTACTCACAAGTGCTGCATTAACCTTGGAAAAATACAGTTCGAGCAGTTTCTGGTTAAATATAATGTCATTGTTTACCACAGAAGCTCTACCCATATTAGTCGGAATGTTTTTCAACAGATTAGGAGGAACAGAACTTTGAAAATGAAGTTCCAGCGGAAGCTAATTCAAAAGGAGATAGTGATTGAACGATATAGTATAGCTACAATAGCTAATGACTTTTTAAAAAGCTGGCCTACTATTAGTGAGTAATAGGACAGGTAAAGCCATGCTATTAGGAATCAATAGCACTCGTAAAGCAATTCAAATATCACAAGGTGAAGCCGAGTGCTATTACAATTGAATTACTCGTCCTATTAATCCCCAATAGCATGGTTACCCGTTTAATTACTCATACAAACACCTAAATAGTAGATAATATACTACTTTACCATCTTGAAATGTTATTTCTGTTATAGGTGTGCTATATGGTCCTGGTCCTACTGAAGTATGTGCTCGCACAGATATATTGTATTGCACATATTCTTCTAAGCCCCTTAACACTGTACTCCTATTTGAAGCTGACACACTGACTACTCCTTGAACTAATACTCCATTAAACTGATTCAAAGGAACATAAAGGACTTCATAGGCAACAATTACTCCATTTCGATCTATCTCTTGGACATCCCTCCACATCACTCCAATTGCAGTAGATGAATAAGGAAATACTGTAACATTAATTGGTGAGCTAAAGGGAACTACAGAAACATTTGGTGAACAATGAATTCATCACATATTGACCACTCTATACCCATTTCTGATGTTCTTGCACTTATTGCTAAACTGAACGGTCCTGCTCCTACTGACGTGTATGCTCTTACTGATATATTGTACTCTACATATTCTTGTAAACCAGTTAGAATTACACTTCTATTAGAGGCCGATATATTAACCACAGTAGAATATAGCACTCCAATAAATGTCTCGAGTGGAACATATAAAATTTCAAATGTTATAAGGACTCCATTACGATTTATTTCTTGGACATCATCCCACATTACTCCAATAGTAGTAGAAGAAATGGAGAATATAGTAACATTGAAAGGAGGACTCGAGGGAACTGGGAAAGCACAGGGGATAATTACTAAATAATTTGGTCTGCCTAATAATTGTTACCATTTTCTAATGTTCTCGCTGTTACTGGTGAGCTAAATGGTCCTGGTCCTATAGAGGTGTATGCTCGTACAGATACATTGTATTGTACATACTCTTCTAAGCTGTATATTTCTACACTTCGATTTGAAGCTGATGTACTGACCATTCCTTGAATTAACACGCCCTCAAAGGTATTCAAAGGATTGTAAAGAATTTCAAATGCTACAATAATTCCATTTCTGTCTATTTCTTGGACATCAGTCCACATTACAGTGATTGTAGTAGAAGAAGAAATTAGTGTAACATTATTTGGTGAGCTAGAGGGAACTACAAAATGTATGACCAATGTTGAAGTGTTAAGTTAAATTATACAAGTTCAATTGTAAAGTTAAATTATGCAAATCTATAGATTGTGCTGCACAATATATAGATGAGTATCACAATATATAGATTGTTACACAATCTATAAATTCACAGAATGTCTAGGAGCAATCTATAGATTCTACAAACTCATAAAAAGAGCAGATCATATACATTATGTTAATATTTTAGGAATATTTAATGGCCATGCATAACAACTATAACAAGTTATAAGCATAGCACATTACACAACTTACTGTCTTCTAATGTTCTTTGTGTTATAAAGGGACTGAATGGTCCAGCTCCTATAGATGTATAGGCTCTGACTGATATATTGTAGAAGACGTACTCTTCTAAGTTGTTTAAAGTAACACTGCTATTGGAGGCTGACGTATTGACCAATTCTGGAACAAGTTTTCCATTAAATGTCTCAAGAGGAATGTAGAGAATCTCATATGCTATTATTACTCCATTTTCATCTATTTCTGGAACATCTTCCCACAATACTTCAATAGAAGTTGATGATACAGAGAATACTGTAAAATTGTTTGGAGAACTGGAGGGTACTGAAAAGAAATGAAATATATCAATATTAATGGTATGGCGTGTAAGTTGCCAATTCAAATATGTATGAAAAATATTGCTGTTCAATGGAAATTGCACCGGGAAAGTGAAATAGCATGGTAAGCAGGTGGAAACCACATGAATTACCATGGTAGGTAAGTGAAATAGTATGGGTAAGTGCGGCCGCGTGCAGCTTTAACCTTGGAAAAATATAGTTCGAGTAGTTTCTGGATGAATATAATGTCATTCTTTACCACAGAAGCTCTATTCGTATTAGACGGAATGTTTTAGGAGGAACAGTACTTTGAAAACAAAGTTCCAGCGGAAGCTAATCTTGAAATAAGGAGATAGTGAGTGAACGATACAGTGTAGCTACAATTGCTAATGACTTTTTTAAAAAGCTGGCCTACTATTAGCGAGTAATAGCATAGAGGCAACCCATGCCTTTATGCATCATAGCACTCGTAAAGCAATTGAAATATGACGAGGTGAAGACGAGTGCCATTTCAATTGAATTACTCGTCCTATTAATCCCCAATAGCACGGTTACCCGTTTTATTACTCATACAAACACCTATAAGTAGATATTATACTACTTTACCATCTTGTAATGTTCTTTCTGTTATAGGTGTGTTATATGGTCCTGGTCCTACTGAAATACGTGCTTGCATAGATATATTGTATTGCACATATTCTTCTAAGCCCCTTAAAACTGTACTACTCCTATTTGAAACTGACACATTGACTACTGCTTGAACTTAAGTGGAACATATAAAGACTTCATTATGATCTATTTGTTGGACATCATCCCACATTACTCCCATAGTAGTAGAAGAAATGGAGAATATAGTAACATTGAAAGGAGGACTCGAGGGAATTGGGAAAGTAGAGGGGATAATTACTAAATAATTTGGTCTGCCTAATATTGTTACCATTTTCTAATGTTCTCGCTGTTACTGGTGAGCTAAATAGTCCTGGTCCTATAGAGGTGTATTCTCGTACAGATACATTGTATTGTACATACTCTTCTAAGCTGTTTATTTCTACACTTGAACTAACACACCCTCAAAGGTATTCAAAGAAATGTAAAGAATTTCAAATGCTACAATAATTCCATTTCTGTCTATTTCTTGAACATCAGCCCACATTACAGTGATTGTAGTAGAAGAAGAAATTAGTGTAACATTATTTGGTGAGCTAGAGGGAACTACAAAATGTATGACCAATGAAGAAGTGTTAAGTTAAATTATACAGATCTACAGATTGTGCTGCAAAATCTATAGATGAGTAGAACTGTCTATATATATTTACAAAATCTATAAATATACAGAGTGTGCAGTACAATCTATAGATTCTGCAAATTCATAAAAAGAGCAGAACATATACAATATGTAAATATTTTAGGAAAACTAAATTGCTATGCATTACAACTAAAACAAGTTAGAACCCGTTGCTATAATTGTTACTAGGTGTACTAACTTGGTAAGTGTGCACTATTTTTTGCCTTTAGGTATATGAACTGTGCATACTAACAACCCTTGGGGTATTGCTATTTTTGAGTTTTAGTTTAATAGAATAGGCTGGATAAAGCAGGGAGCAGGTTATGTGAGGCTGGATATGGGAGGGTCTACTACTCTCTCATATCCACCTATACGGGACCAGCCCTAACATATAACTCTCCTGCGGCTCTCATACCACAGGAATTTACCATAGCTAGCTGCTTTACTGCTTACTGCAGAGCAGCCCAGGTAGAGTTAGATCTGGAGATAACAGCTGGCAGCTACAATGCTAAAGTAAACTTGCTAAAGTAAACTTTCTGGCGCCTTCAATTGAATTTTAATTGAATTTTAATTTTGGGCCGGATACACGGAAGAATTCGCTTGACACCAAAAATGCTAATGAACAAAGTTGCTAGTGAAAACTGGGCAGGCCTCTGGGTAAACGGGATCTAAAATAGTTAGAGCATAGGCCCAAGGGCTTTGTGCACTAAATGAACCAGTACCCAAGCGCTTATGCTCTAACTATTACTTACAAGCATAGCACATTACACAACTTACTGTCTTCTGATGTTCTTTGTGTTATAAAGAGACTGAATGGTCCGGCTCCTACAGATGTATAGGCTCTGACTGATATATTGTAGAAGATATACTCTTCTAAATTGTTTAAAATAACAGTGCTATTGGAGGCTGATGTATTGACAAGTTCTGAAACTAGTCTTCCATTCAATGTCTCAAGAGGAATGTAGAGAATCTCAAATGCTATTATAACTCCATTTTCATTTATTTCTCGAACATCCTCCCACTTTACTCCAATAGAAGTCGATGATACAGAGATTACTGTAAAATTGATTGGAGAACTGGAGGGTACTGAAAAGAAATGAAAAATATCAATATTAATGGTATAGTGCGTAAGTTGCCAATTCAAAAATGTATGGGAAAAATATCTGTTCAATCAAATTGCACCGGGAAAGTGGAAACTAGGAGGAAACCAAGTGGAATACCACGGTAGCAAAGTGAAACAGTACAGGTAAGTACTCACAAGTGCTGCATTAACCTTGGAAAAATACAGTTCGAGCAGTTTCTGGTTAAATATAATGTCATTGTTTACCACAGAAGCTCTACCCATATTAGTCGGAATGTTTTTCAACAGATTAGGAGGAACAGAACTTTGAAAATGAAGTTCCAGCGGAAGCTAATTCAAAAGGAGATAGTGATTGAACGATATAGTATAGCTACAATAGCTAATGACTTTTTAAAAAGCTGGCCTACTATTAGTGAGTAATAGGACAGGTAAAGCCATGCTATTAGGAATCAATAGCACTCGTAAAGCAATTCAAATATCACAAGGTGAAGCCGAGTGCTATTACAATTGAATTACTCGTCCTATTAATCCCCAATAGCATGGTTACCCGTTTAATTACTCATACAAACACCTAAATAGTAGATAATATACTACTTTACCATCTTGAAATGTTATTTCTGTTATAGGTGTGCTATATGGTCCTGGTCCTACTGAAGTATGTGCTCGCACAGATATATTGTATTGCACATATTCTTCTAAGCCCCTTAACACTGTACTCCTATTTGAAGCTGACACACTGACTACTCCTTGAACTAATACTCCATTAAACTGATTCAAAGGAACATAAAGGACTTCATAGGCAACAATTACTCCATTTCGATCTATCTCTTGGACATCCCTCCACATCACTCCAATTGCAGTAGATGAATAAGGAAATACTGTAACATTAATTGGTGAGCTAAAGGGAACTACAGAAACATTTGGTGAACAATGAATTCATCACATATTGACCACTTTATACCCATTTCTGATGTTCTTGCACTTATTGCTAAACTGAATGGTCCTGCTCCTACTGACGTGTATGCTCTTACTGATATATTGTATTCTACATATTCTTGTAAACCAGTAAGAATTACACTTCTATTAGAGGCCGATATATTAACCACAGTAGAATATAGCACTCCAATAATTGTCTCGAGTGGAACATATAAAATTTCAAATGTTATAAGGACTCCATTACGATCTATTTGTTGGACATCATCCCACATTACTCCAATAGTAGTAGAAGAAATGGAGAATATAGTAACATTGAAAGGAGGACTCGAGGGAACTGGGAAAGCACAGGGGATAACTACTAAATAATTTGGTCTGCCTAATATTGTTACCATTTTCTAATGTTCTCGCTGTTACTGGTGAGCTAAATGGTCCTGGTCCTATAGAGGTGTATGCTCGTACAGATACATTGTATTGTACATACTCTTCTAAGCTGTATATTTCTACACTTCGATTTGAAGCTGATGTATTGACCATTCCTTGAATTAACACGCCCTCAAAGGTATTCAAAGGATTGTAAAGAATTTCAAATGCTACAATAATTCCATTTCTGTCTATTTCTTGAACATCAGTCCACATTACAGTAATTGTAGTAGAAGAAGAAATTAGTGTAACATTATTTGGTGAGCTAGAGGGAACTACAAAATGTATGACCAATGTTGAAGTGTTAAGTTAAATTATACAAGTTCAATTGTAAAGTTAATTTATGCAAATCTATAGATTGTGCTGCACAATAATATATAGATGAGTATCACAATCTATAGATTGTTACACAATCTATAAATTCACAGAATATCTAGGAGCAATCTATAGATTCTACAAATTCATAAAAAGAGCAGATCATATACATTATGTTAATATTTTAGGAATATTTAATGGCCATGCATAACAACTATAACAAGTTATAAGCATAGCACATTACACAACTTACTGTCTTCTAATGTTATTTGTGTTATAAAGGGACTGAAGGGTCCGGCTCCTACAGATGTATAGGCTCTGACTGATATATTGTAGAAGACGTACTCTTCTAAGTTGTTTAAAGTAACACTGCTATTGGAGGCTGACGTATTGACCAATTCTGGAACAAGTTTTCCATTAAATGTCTCAAGAGGAATGTAGAGAATCTCATATGCTATTATTACTCCATTTTCATCTATTTCTGGAACATCTTCCCACAATACTTCAATAGAAGTTGATGATACAGAGAATACTGTAAAATTGTTTGGAGAACTGGAGGGTACTGAAAAGAAATGAAATATATCAATATTAATGGTATGGCGTGTAAGTTGCCAATTCAAATATGTATGAAAAATATTGCTGTTCAATGGAAATTGCACCGGGAAAGTGAAATAGCATGGTAAGCAGGTGGAAACCACATGAATTACCATGGTAGGTAAGTGAAATAGTATGGGTAAGTGCGGCCGCGTGCAGCTTTAACCTTGGAAAAATATAGTTCGAGTAGTTTCTGGATGAATATAATGTCATTCTTTACCACAGAAGCTCTATTCGTATTAGACGGAATGTTTTAGGAGGAACAGTACTTTGAAAACAAAGTTCCAGCGGAAGCTAATCTTGAAATAAGGAGATAGTGAGTGAACGATACAGTGTAGCTACAATTGCTAATGACTTTTTTAAAAAGCTGGCCTACTATTAGCGAGTAATAGCATAGAGGCAACCCATGCCTTTATGCATCATAGCACTCGTAAAGCAATTGAAATATGACAAGGTGAAGACGAGTGCCATTTCAATTGAATTACTCGTCCTATTAATCCCCAATAGCACGGTTACCCGTTTTATTACTCATACAAACACCTATAAGTAGATATTATACTACTTTACCATCTTGTAATGTTCTTTCTGTTATAGGTGTGCTATATGGTCCTGGTCCTACTGAAGTATGTGCTCGCACAGATATATTGTATTGCACATATTATTCTTCTAAGCCCCTTAAAACTGTACTACTCCTATTTGAAGCTGACACACTGACTACTCCTTGAACTCAAGTGGAACATATAAAATTTCAAAAGTTATAAGGACTCCATTATGATCTATTTGTTGGACATCATCCCACATTACTCCAATAGTAGTAGAAGAAATGGAGAATATAGTAACATTGAAAGGAGGACTCGAGGGAACTGGGAAAGCACAGGGGATAATTACTAAATAATTTGGTCTGCCTAATATTGTTACCATTTTCTAATGTTCTCGCTGTTACTGGTGAGTTAAATGGTCCTGGTCCTATAGAGGTGTATGCTCGTACAGATACATTGTATTATACATACTCTTCTAAGCTGTTTATTTCTACACTTGAACTAACACATCCTCAAAGGTATTCAAAGGAATGTAAAGAATTTCAAATGCTACAATAATTCCATTTCTGTAGCATTATTTGGTGAGCTAGAGGGAATTACAAGATGTATAACCAATGAAGAAGTGTTAAGTTAAATTATACAGATCTACAGATTGTGCTGCAAAATCTATAGATGCGTAGAACTGTCTATATATATTTACAAAATCTATATACAGAGTGTGCAGTACAATCTATAGATTCTGCAAATTCATAAAAAGAGCAGAACATATACAATATTATGTAAATATTTTAGGATAACTAAATTGCTATGCATTACAACTAAAACAAGTTACAAGCATAGCACATTACACAACTTACTGTCTTCTGATGTTCTTTGTGTTATAAAGAGACTGAATGGTCCAGCTCCTACTGATGTATAGGCTCTGACTGATATATTGTAGAAGACATACTCTTCTAAATTGTTTAAAGTAACAGTGCTATTGGAGGCTGAAGTATTGACCAGTTCTGAAACTAGTCTTCCATTCAATGTCTCAAGAGGAATGTAGAGAATCTCAAATGCTATTATAACTCCATTTTCATCTTTTTCTCGAACATCCTCCCACTTTACTCCAATAGAAGTCGATGATACAGAGATTACTGTAAAATTGATTGGAGAACTGGAGGGTGCTGGAAAAGAAATAAAAACTATTAATAAAAGCATTCAATACTAATCTATGATTTTGTAATGTTCTCTCTGTTATATTAGTCCATGAGCCAAGCACCAAAATTTTGAATGTGAGTATTGTGGGGTCGTTGTCAGGCTCTCTGTTATATTAGTCCATGAGCCAAGCACCAAAATTTTGAATGTGAGTATTGTGGGGTCGTTGTCAGGGTCTTACGCCTTTGTTGATACTCGCACAGGCAAGAACCCACTGTTATCACTCTGGGTCCTACAGGAATAGATTAATAAAGTATGCTTCCACCAGAGTAAGTGAGGCAAGTGCTGCACGTAAGCAATCAACTATGGTTTGATAAATCAATCACAATACACGATAACACAAAAAGACAGAAAATGATAGTTTACATCAAGTCCGACTTACACACGAACTGAACAATAACCTGCGTGCACTTGCTTAAGTACGCATATAGTCACTACACCTTCCCCTATAATATGTTTTAAGTATTTGAGTCTCTTCCGCCCAAACACACACTTCCTCAGTTTAACTTTCATTCCTACTCTCTCAATAGTTTTCAACTCCCTCTTTAAATCACACGAGTGAGTCTCCCAGTCTTTAGTAAAAATCATCACATCATCAATGTCAATAATAAACATCACAACAATCCTTAACCATACACAAAATCTTATTCATCACTTTCTGAAAAACTGCTGCCGCGATCTTCAGACTAAAGGGCATATGCTAGAAACGATACTTTCCCAACGGGCTGACGAACATCGTCAGATTACTACTGCTCCCTTCCATTGGTATTTGGTGGAAAGCTACTAGTTAAGTCGATAATTGACAACAGACCAGACCCTCCCACCCTCTCGACCAGCTCATCGGGTTTGGGTAAGTAATGCTATTAAAAATGAATACTCGTCCTATTAATCCCGAATAGCATGGTTACCCGTTTTATTACTCATACAAACACCTAAAAAGTAGATAATATACTACTTTACCATCTTGAAATGTTCTTTCTGTTATAGGTGTGCTATATGGTCCTGGTCCTACTGAAGTATGTGCTCGCACAGATACATTGTATGGCACATATTCTTCTAAGCCCTTTAACACTGTACTCCGATTTGAAGCTGACACATTGACTACTCCTTGAACTAATACTCCATTAAACTGATTCAAAGGAACATAAAGGACTTCGTAGGCAACAATTACTCCATTTCGATCTATCTCTTGGACATCCCTCCACATCACTCCAATTGCAGTAGATGAATAAGGAAATACTGTAACATTAATTGGTGAGCTAAAGGGAACTACAGAAAGATTTGGTGAACAATGAATTCATCACATATTGACCACTTTATACCCATTTCTGATGTTCTTGCACTTATTGCTAAACTGAACGGTCCTGCTCCTACTGACGTGTATGCTCTTACTGATATATTGTACTCTACATATTCTTGTAAACCAGTTAGAATTACGCTTCTATTAGAGGCCGATATATTGACCACAGTAGAATACAGCACTCCAATAAATGTCTCAAGTGGAACATATAAAATTTCAAATGTTATAAGGACTCCATTATGATCTATTTGTTGGACATCATCCCACATTACTCCCATAGTAGTAGAAGAAATGGAGAATATAGTAACATTGAAAGGAGGACTCGAGGGAACTGGGAAAGCACAGGGGATAATTACTAATTAATTTGGTCAGTCTAATATTGTTACCAATTTCTAGTGTTCTCTCTGTTACTGGTAAGCTAAATGGTCCTGGTCCTATAGAGGTGTATGCTCGTACAGATACATTGTATTGTACATACTCTTCTAAGCTGTTTATCTCTACACTTCGATTTGAAGCTGATGTATTGATCATTCCTTGAACTAACACACCCTCAAAGGTATTCAATGGAATGTAAAGAATTTCAAATGCTACAATAATTCCATTCCTGTCTATTTCTTGGACATTAGTCCACATCACACTGATCGTAGTGGCAGAAGACGATACAGTAACATTATTTGGTGAGCTTGACGGAACTACAGAATGCAAGATTGAAATGAATTCAGTAAAGTGATAAAATTTTGATTTCATCATCTGTCAACATTGGTGTGTTACAAGGAACATTGTACAATGTATTTTTGTAATAAATTTGTAAGTGTACCCAGCTATGCCGATAATGTCTAGACTTTACCTATAAGAGCATACTTTCTCAACGGCATCATTATTTCCAATAATTGATTGAAAAATAATATTCAGTGTTCTGAGAAAATTGCATTTAATAATATGCATGTATAACATTAAACCGCATTATATTCAAAATGAATTCTTTGAACTTGTGGGTTAACCCTTTCATTGCCAACTTTTTCAATCCTGCAGGCGTCTTTTAAAGACGAGGGTACTGAAATAAATGAAAAAAATTAATAAAAACACCTAAAAAGGTAGTTAAGAGGGCCACAGGAAGCAAATAGGAACCTGTAAGGCCATTGCATCCATATTCATTTTATTTAATTAAAAACTAATTTAATAATTGCAATTATATGAAAAAATAATTGAGAGAATTAGTCAGCAAAACAGGTAAAACTGTCAACCTCGGTATTACCAATGTTCTTGGTGAAAGTAGTAACAACATTTGTAAGTTACACAAAATCTCTGGTCAAAGTAAAAAAATACGTATGTCCACATGTGGGTCATCACATACGGCGAGCGAGCTGGTCTGACTGAAATTTAAATTTGAATGCTAGCTGATAATAATTTTTTTGTTTAGTTTATTGCTATTTTGTTATACATACTTGTTTACTGGATAGACCAGCTCAAGACTTTGTGTTGTATTCTCTTCGTGACTTGACTATTGGACAAAGGATTTTCAAGGGGTTCGCAATCAAATTTCCAAGGTTGATACCAGAAAGAATCGATAAACTAATGTTTTTTTGTGTAAGCTAGTTGCCTTTCCAAAGTGTGCTCTATTCAAAATGCTCTATTGTACCAGGGATCTAGTAGATATAGCAATGCGTTGTATTGTTTAAGTGACTTGACTATTGGACTTTGGATTTTCAAGTAAGAACAAATTTGTTACATAAGGTGTATAGCTATGATGAACAGAGCATTAACGAAGTTAACTTACCACCACTGCTAAAAAATAAATGAACTTGGCTAACATTGGAAAACTTAACTGTGAATATCTCTCCCATTCTGTGTCGGTAGCTCTTTGCTGTGTTTTTTTCTTTTCTTAGATCCCGTTGCTATAATTGTTACTAGGTGTACTAACTTGGTAAGTGTGCACTATTTTTTGCCTTTAGCCATTTCTGCGAAATTGCTGATAAACAAAGTTGCTAGTGGAAACTGGGCATGCGTAAAAGGGATCTAAAATAGTTAGAGCATGTGCGCTTAGGTACTGGTGAATTTAGTGCACACAGCCTTCGGGTCTACGGCCCTTGGACTTCAGTGCACTAAATCCACCAGTACCTAAGCGCTTATGCTTTCCAATTATGCTACCCTAAGAATGTATTCATTGCTTCACTTGTATGCCAATTGTACTAAATTTTATACATCACTTAAAAGTATAGGATTCATCATTATTTCATAACTAAACAAATTCTGATTGAGAAATACCATCGAAAAGCATTGTTTAAACTCTACAGTATCTAAAAAAATGTTTTACTATATAATAGAATTATATCTCCATTATATCCTTAGATTCTGAAATTAATCTTTTTAATTAGTTGCAATATAACATGGTATATAATATGACCAGGGATGTGCTTCAGAACAAATGGTGAGCAAGATTGAAATCTTTTATTTGTCATTTCTCTATTCAGCCCACCAAAAGTTAGAATAATGCGCAACATTTTTTGTCCTTGGTTTTAGCTAATCTTTATTGTCACTTTACTGTGACTAGAATTCATACACTACCTTACCACCCTGAATCTAGCAGGAAGTTGGAACGACTTCACTCTTCAGTTCAAGCTGTCATTTGAAAAGCAATTTCCTTGTAATCTGATTGGTAGTCTGTACGAAATATTTCACACATTCAACATGGGCATACCCCATTTAAATTAACTTTAGTCAATCCGACACCCCTAGCCACTATAAAATGCATTTGGTCAAACTGTTCTGTTAACCCTATCATTGTTCATTTTATTACTGAATTTGATGTCAATTTAGCTATGGCAATGCAAATTCTTGAAGCTCGCTTGACTTATGACACAGTGAAGAAATATGTGGCAAAAAAACTACTTATTTAAGATCATTTTCTGTTGCAAAGAGGTCATGAAACATAATCCTGGCCTTAATGCTTGCTTAGAAGGGTCATTATTTATTGCAGAAAAAATTTCACCAATGAATTAAAAAAAGTTCCAAAAGAAAAGAAGCCAAAACCAAAACCAGTTTACATCAACCTCCTAAAACTTATCAAACTACCAATTTCTGTTTCGACCCTCATTCTTGTTACAGAAGTTTACCATGACAATTTGACTCCCTGTATAAGACAGCCCACTTCTGTTGACCTGACTTATAACCAAAAGTTTGTACTGAAAATTGTTTTCCAAAATTATTATCTGTTAAATGGCCTTAATCACTCATTCCATCAATACGACTTCTACTTAACCCATTTAGTCTCTCTCATATCCCATTCCGGTGCATGATGAAGCTGACATCCATAATATATAAGACACTCTTTGGCATGTGACTCTATTGAGCTTTATAAATTCAAAGTAGTCAAGCACCCTATTCAAGTCAGAAAGAAAGATGGAGTCATTCCAATGGTCAGTGAATGAAATAACATTTCTAAAGACATTGATATGCCCACTGTGGACTCCTACCACCTTTCAGCTCCTGATGCAACAAGTCTTGCACAGTTCAGAAGACCATGCGTGGCTGTATATTTATGATATTGTCATAATTTTCCTAAAACTTTGCCAATCACATTGCTCACATTCATGACGTTTTAACTCTGCATCAATGAGTACTGGTTGACTAATATTCCAAATTCTATTAATGTAGTGTAATGGACATTAGCTTTACTTAACTGTTCAAACTTCCACCCATTTAATGATGCTAAAGAACTATCATGTAAATCTTCACTAATTACATAATTATTTACTTTTATATTAATCAACTATATAAAGATTTACTTCTCTTTAATAATAAAGCATACAATTATTTGCTTTCCATTTATACTTACGTAATTATTTAATGAACTGGTTTATTTTTGTTTCTTTTCTCATGCATCCTATTCATTTGTGATAGCTGGCTTCCCCACTAATGGCTGGCTAAGTATCATTCTGAGAGTTTTTTTCATATCTCATGTTAATCTATGATTTTACTGAACCACAAATTAACCTCTCAGAGGAGCATAACTCCTGGTGGCATCAACCTACCTAGAATTCGATTAAAACCTATTCTGGGGAATCTATTCATGCCTTCCTTAGCCAGAAAGTAAAGAAGCTCCAAGAAACTCTAATATCCCACAATTGGTGCTATGAATCTTTTGAGTTCTTATAATTTGTTGTTGGTGATGGAAACCTTTCCTCAAGCACGTATCCTATCTCTTAAGTCATATGCCCTTACTTCTACTGTCTCTCAGCTATGATCATTTTTATAGGCAACTTTGTTATTTTTTAATCCCGTTTTGTTCCATATTTTGCTATTTACATCTGTAGTAACACCTCATACAACCAAAACATTCACCAAACAATGACAATGAACAGACAACATGATAAAATTATTTCAGTCTACATTCAAGGTGCTTACAGTCAAGCCATGTTATCAATACCTGTTCTCTTTGATAGTTTTTGTATATTCACAGTGCCTCTAGTTTTGTTTATTGTGTTTCCAGGTCAAGCCAATGGAGATCATAAGTATTTTACTAACAACAACTCCAACACCATGAGAAAAACAACAACTTCTCAACAAATTAAGAAGCCTTAGCACTGATGGCTACTATTGATCGCTTTGCCTTCTACATTGGAACATATTTCACTGCCTATACAGATCTGTAGGCTTTAGTTCATTAATTTCACACATCAACTCTCAACAATCACTAGTGGCACTAGAGAATTTATGTTGCCTGCAAGAGTAATGTCATTGCAGATGCTCTTTCAAGACATGGGCGGCCTATACTACATGATGATTCATTAACCACTTCAATGGTGTAATGGTGATATGCCTCCACATTACAAAGAATAAATATTTGATTATTGTACTCACATAATTATCATTGTATTTCTATTCTCAGCTACTTCTGCACACATCTTTCATGCATCATTTGGAATTCAACATAAAAATCTACATTTTCACCCGCACATTTATTCCTTATCAAACTGCGCATGCACTAATGTCACATTATATGGTTTGACATAAACACTTTACTAAAATTGTGTTATATGTAATCCTTACACTTGCAATAGTTTGCTCCATCATTATAAACTTTTTTATAGAATAATACTTTTACATGGGCTTCAGATTTAAAAATTTGAAACAAAAACTTTCAAAATTGATGAAGAACTTGTGAGGATAAAATGTCTGTGAAATTAACTAGTTTGAAAAAGTCAACACTGTATGTTAATTAATAGCAAGTTGCCCATTCAAAAATGTATGGGAAAAATCGCTGTTCAATTGAAATTGCACGGAAAAAGTGAAATAGCACGTAACTAATTTGAAATACCTCGGTAACTAAGTGGAAACTAAGTGAAATACTGCAGTAGCTAAGTGAAATAGTATGGGTAAGTGTGCACGAGTGCAGTGTACAACCTTGGAGATGTACAGTTTCAGTAGTTTCAAGTTGGAGGCAATGTCATTCTTTACCGCAAAAGCTCTACTCGTGTTAGATGGAATGTTTTTCAACAGATTAATCCTGAATAAGTAGATAGTGAGTGAACGATACAGTGTAGCTACAATGGCAAATGACATTTTTAAAAGTTGGCCTTTAAATGGTTCCCTTTATAGTACAATCAATTTATCAAAAATATTGAGTCAACCTTGAACAAATTGCAACAAAAGCAAACCCAGCTGATTAAGTAAGTTATTAAATTACTATCACAGATAATTGAAAAATAATGTAACTGATTCATATTTTGCTCTAACTACTAACTTTAGTATCAAAATGTTGGCCTATTTAAGAGCTATCTGATGGTATATTAAATTTTGATGTAAGAGGTACCAAACCAAAGATATGACCAATAATACCCAAAACCACAAACTGCTAATTAAGATTAAGTTATTTATACATACTAGCGCTTTTCCCCATGTTCCCCCAGAAGGATTCCTTAAGACTTTTTTTTACTGTTACAGAGGGCATTATGAAGCAATCAATAATAATCAGTTAAGTTTGCTTTTGTTGGAATTTGTTCAAGGTTGGCTTATCATAATGACTGCACTATTAGTCATTAGCTTGCTTGCCATTTGTAGTGAATCACAAAACTATTATTTTCCCCTTAGCTACTTCATTGTTTTGCTTACATTATGTACACAGTTAAACTGGTGAGTTGTAGAGAAATCATTCACCATCTGACTCCAGATAATTGTAATATGCATACAATAATATGATGTAGCACACCAATAACAGTAGTATTACTTTCAATTGTGGTACAGTGCATCAAAACTTACTGTCTTCTGATGTTCTTTGTGTTATAAAGGAACTGAATGGTCCAGCACCTGCTGATGTATAGGCTCTGATTGATATATTGTAGAAGACATACTCTTGTAAGTTACTTAAAGTAATTGTTCTGTTGGACGCAGATGTATTGACCAGTTCTGAAACTAGTTCTCCATTAAATGTCTCAAGAGGAATGTAGAGAAACTCAAATGCTATTATTACTCCATTTTCATCTATTTCTCGCACATCCTCCCACATTACTCCAATAGAAGTCGATGATGCCGAGATTATTGTAACATTGATTGGAGAACCGGAAGGTACTGAAAAAAAATTAATAATATAAATACATAAAAAAGTAGACTCTACCATCTTCTAATGTTCTCTCCATTATAGGTGTGCTATAAGGTCCTGGTCCTATTGAAGTACGTGCTCGCACAGATATATTGTATTGCACATATTCTTCTAAGCCCCTTAACACTGTAGTCCTATTTGAAGCAGGCACACTTGAACTAACACGCCTTCAAAGGTATTCAAAGGAATGTAAAGGATTTCAAATGCTACAATAATTCCATTTCTGTCTATTTCTTGGACATTAGTCCACATCACACTGATCGTAGTAGTAGAAGAAATTACTGTAACATTATTTGGTGAGCTAGAGGGAACTACAAAAAGAATAACCAATTATGTATTATGTTAATTTATACGAGTTCCATTTTACCATCTTCTGAGGTTCTTCCTGTTACAGTAGTACTAAATGGACCTTCTCCTACTAAAGTGAATGCTCTAATTGATAACTTTGTAAGACCTAACTCCCATCATGTTGCCATTGCTTTTGCCTATTTTTTCTTTTCCTATCATTATTTCAATATCTTTTCTCCCAAATTTGTTGCGCCTGAGCCAATTTTCACATACTAAATAAGCCTCCAGGGGTCAATACGTAATGACATCTTTGTACTTTGCCCCATAAATATAAATATATACTAGTGATGTGTTTGAGGACAAATGGTGAGCGAGCCTAAAGACTATACTATTTTTATATGAATAATTTTGACTTCTAGCACTGAAGCTGTTGAAAATAAGGTCGAGTTTTTAAATTACGCATACACGGTAAAGGGATTGCAGTGCCATAGTAACAATTCGCTTCAACTGTTTGAATTGAAGGGAAAAACAACAACAACAAAACAATACTCGTTATTTAAATGTTTTCTTTGTGATATTCTTTAGTTAAGTAGTGGCTGTAAAGCACAATGCTTTGACACTACTGGACATACACCTACACTAGATTTACCTTTGCGGTTAATCTAACAATGCATTTTCAAGTAAATACTGTTGCGCACGGCTTATAACCATGACAAAGAGCGCATTGACTACCACCGCCACTAACTCGAATAGAAATGGAAGTCCCGTAAGTGTTCACGTTTTAACTGCACCTGCAAAAGAATTCAAAATGGTAAACAATTCAATTTCTAGGGTGATACGGGAACTGATCGATAAACCGGAGGATTCTGTTTAGTGAAGTTTGGGACGGGGTTGCCCACAGAACTAACACAAAAATGCGAGGGTCAAAGTACAAAAATGCCTTACGTACGTCCAAACATATATATAAACAAATATCCCCGATTTTCAATTTAGTTACCCCTGATAGTGTCTCGCTCGCTTCAGTCACTCGCCAATTATACAACATCTGAATTGAGACTCATGAGTTTCACTAGCCCAATTAATAGAGTTCTTAGTTTAGATAACAATTAGAGCTGATGTACACAAAAATAGATCTACTTAGCTAATTATGCTATAGACTCCTTGATCCATTTTTATGGGCATAGACAAAACTTTCATTGGCTACCAAACTCTTTCTTAAGCATCAATAAATGTTACATTGTTAGTAACATACAACACATTTTTTGTAATTAATTTGTAAGTGTAACACCTTACAAAACTTACTGTCTTCTAATGTTCTTTGTGTTATAAAAGAACTGAAGGGTCCAGCTCCTACTGATGTATAGGCTCTGACTGATATATTGTATAAGACATATTCTTCTAAGTTATTTAAAGTAACGCTTCGGTTGGAGGCTGACGTATTGACCAGTTCTGGTACTAGTCTTCCATTAAATGTGTCAAGAGGAATGTAGAGAATCTCAAATGCTATTATTACTCCATTTTCATCTATTTCTTGAACATCTTCCCACATTACTCCAATAGAAGTCGATGAATCAGAGGTTATTGTAACATTGTTTGGAAAACTGGAGGGTACTAGAAAAGAAATGAAAAAATTAATAAACACCTAAAACAGTAGCTAACATGACCAATTGGAAGCACATATGAACAGGTCATGGCCATTGAATCCATACCTATTTCATTTATTAAAATTATATTAAATAGTTTCAATTGTATGAGAGTATAAAGATGATTGAAAGTAGTTTCAATAAAGGTGATACTGTTTGAAGTGTTAAGGTGTTTGAAACAAAATCTAATTGATCAAAAAATAATGGGAAACTCTCGAATGATGTTATGAGGTGTCGATTGAATAAGTTAAACATTCAGTACATTTGTCATATACTTATATATATATATGAAATGCTAAGATACAATATGTCCACATATATTATATAAACTAGTGATATGCTTGAGCACAAATAGCAAGTGAGCTAGCCTACCTTTAAAATGATCGCTAACTATGAGGAACCGTCCTTTCTGCTTCACAAGGCCTACTATTCATTACTGAATCAAACATTGCTTTACCAATTTACATAATTAGTGACGCGGGGAAAACAAGAGGTTGTACGTACAAAATGAAAAAATTAATGATGTGCTTGAGCAGAAATGGCAAGTAATCCTAAAACTACACTTTTGTTAAATGATTGATTATAAATTCTGACTCTCAAGCTACTAAAAAAAAGTCGAGATTTTAAATTTGTGAATACGGTAAAGGGGTTTCAATGCCATAGTAACCACTTGCCAAACTGTGTGAATAAAAACAGCATAAAAAACAAATCATGTTATTTATTTTGTTGTATTCTTTAGTTACGTAGTATATAGCTCTAGTGCACAATACTTTCACACAACAAAGACGCTTCCTCTTCCCAAACTAATCAGCCTAATCCTAATAAACCTGAAAAGTTGTCCAAGGTCATTGGGAATATGGCCGATAGTGAGGATATAGTAGCCTTTCTCAATAGGTTTGAGCTAGAGCTCACTAATAGAAACATTCCCTTAGATAACTTTCAATCTTATTTACCCTCATCTTTAACCGGCCAATTTAAGGAGGCATATTATAACAACTTAAGCATGTGCCCCACATACCAGGACATCCGTTTAGTCCTTCTAAATGCTGGAGGTTATTCGGTCACAGAGTGCCTCAATCATCACCATAGCGCTGAGTGTTCGCTTCATTTAATTATTGTTCTCGCATAGCTAATTCTGCACACACCTTTCATTTATCATTTTGAATTCAACATTAACCAACATTTTAACCCCCACGTTTATTCTCTATCAAACTATGCATGCGCTAAAGTCAAGTTATATTATTTGACTTATAATACACTTTTACTAAAATTGAATTACAAATAATCCTTTTCATAGTGTACACTTACACTTGCTCCATCATTATAACTTTCTTCGTAACATAACAATTATATAATGACATTTCAACATTAAATTGGCTTCAGACTTGAAAATTGGAAAGATATGACAACATTCAAATTTGATGAAGACCTTGTGAGGATAAAATGTCTGTCTAATTAACTAGCTTAAGAAAAGTTAATAATATTGTACGTTAATGAACAGTTAATCATTAGCTTGTTTGCAATTGTATTGAATCAATTTGCAAATTGTAGCTACACTGTATCTTTCACTCATTATGTCCTTATTTCAGGATTAGCTTCCGCTAGAACTTTCTTTTCAACATACAACTCCTTCTAATCTGTTGTAAAAATTCTGTATAATACGGGTAGAGGTTCTGTGGTAAAGAAGGACATTGTCCCCAACTAGCAACTACTCAAACTGTACATTTCCAAGGTTGACGCTCTACGTGTGCGCACTTAACCTTACTATTTCACTTAGCTACCGAGGTATTTCACTTAGTTTAAAATTAGTAACCGAGGTATTTCAATTAGTTACGTGATATTTCACTTTCCCCGTGCGATTTCAATTGAAGAGCGATTTTTCCCATACATTTTTGTATGGGCAGCTTACGTGCCGTACTATTAGCTACATAATTACACCAGACCTAAGAAAAATGTCTGAAAAGTATCAACCATGTAAAAAAAATCTTCATTAAATTCTTTAAATATGTAAGAAACAACTAATTTTCAGATCCTAGGATGACATCTATGGTAGATATCATGTCTAAACCGGTGTAAAGGATGCTTCCACAATAAAGAATCTTCTCAGGACTAATATGAAGAGGAATTTGGAAATTCATGACATTCTTTATGGAAAATTATCATGTGTATGTTACACAAGTTTATCAAACAAGACATTGGAAAGCACAGTCAAAAGAAATTACCAGTGTTCTTGAACCTTATGCTGGCAGTGGTTGGGAATTAGCTCAAAGAAAGGATTTGATTCTAATGTTTTGCAAGTGTACACAAGGATGCCATTATTCAGATAGTTCATGCATCCAGGCTAAAAGTGCACTTTTGCTTGCAAGTTACAAGATGGCTCAAACTTGCCAGAGGAAACAGTTCAAGACTAACTGGACAGTACTAACAGTGATTCTGACACAACTACTTCAATCTGAGTCAGTATTTTGTAATAATTAATTTCACTCCACCAAATAGAGAATTAACTAAATTATGGATGCAATAAAATGTTGAAACAATCCATGGTGCTAAAATATTTAATTCATTGGACATTTAAATTTTCTAATTGTTTTTTTCATTGAAAGTTAATTAAAAAAATCGATGTCTCACAAAAACATCTTTATATGGTGTGGAAACAGTGAGGAGCCTTACACCTTCAATGAACAATAGAGTAGCCCTAAGAAATCGGAAGGATTGAAAGAACTAAATAATTAACACTTTCATTCATAATGATGTAGTCTTTTCATGCTAGTTTTTATGTCATACCACACACGCACCAGCTCAGTTATTTAAACCCTGGCTGAGCACAGTTCTGTTGGAGATTTTTAGTCTGAGTATAAGAGTTGCTATTGAGACAGAAGTTACTAGTGACATAAGAAGCTCGATATCCGATCTACGGCCTGTCTAGTACTGCCAACCTGGGGGACTTCCGGGTGATTAGTCTTTAAGTATATTTCACATACTTCCATTAGTTTGCTCCGCGCTCAGCCTCCCTGGTGGCAGCGTGATCCTACCCCACAACTTGGTGCCAGCGGTGTAAAGAACCAACGCCCACGACGCCTATAGTGGAACCTGAAAGAACAGCACTAGAGTCGGACGGAGTGACTGTTGGAGGGAACGAACGTTGTTTCATTAATATTGTGTATCATTTTTGCGGCACGCTACCATGTAATAATTATATTATTATTTTATTTGTACAGGCCTTGTCTGAGCGGGGAAAAGAAAATCCTACCAGTGTGCCTTGGATTGAGAGAGTAGTATGCCTTACAACAAAGGGAAGTCAAAGACTGGAGAGTCTCACATACCTGGACAGGAGTTAGGAACAAGGTCGAGAAACTTGGTAGAAGGACGAAGGTATAACTGGAGATAGTAGTAGTTGCCCGTATGGAGAAGGTGGAGAGCTGAACGGGTCTGCATTGGATGGGAGATGTGATAGGAGTGAAACAACTGAGGCTCCAACAGTGGCAATGGCACAAACAGCACAGCCATCACAGGCAGACATGTTCAATCTCATGTTGAAGACTATGCAGCAGAACACTGAACTTATACAGTATATGAGAGATGATAGAAGAGAAGAACGACAGGTTGATTGGGAACGCCAGAAAGCTAGAGACTACGAGAGAGACAGGCTGACTGCACTAAACAGTGCTATCCAATCATTTCCAATGATTTCCAATATAGACCATCTCCCTGCCCAACTGGCAAATTTTACTGACATTTTGAACTCTTATGAAGTCCCAGCAAATAGAAGAACATGTCGTCTTCCTGGCATACTGACAGGGCAGTTGGCCATTACTTTTCAAACATTGAAAATTTCTAATGACACACCTTGTGATGAAGCCAAGATTACACTGTTATATGAAGTTGGAGTGACAGCAACTTCTGCTGCTAGAGCATTTCTACGTCCTGATTCTGAGGCATTAAAGAAGATGGGTCCTGTTGATTATCTTAATCATGCAGAGAATTTGATAGATAGAATCACGGCTGGAGTTAGGTCAATCGAATAAGTGAAGACGAGATGGTTGAAAGTTTACCTGAACAACCTGGGAAGTCGAGAATGCCTCATTGCATTAGCCAGTGAAGGAATAAAGTCAAAGGCTGACATGAGAAAAGCTGTAATATTGTGCCACGAAAACCATGGCTCAGTAGTGGATGATTCCTGGAATGTTGCAAAATTATTTACCAAGAAGCCCGAGTCAGAGACATACCAGAGGCCACGAAGCTTTGGAATGAGGCCATCATGCTTGAATTGTGGGAAAATTGGTCACAAGGCTGCTGACTGTTACAGCAAAGTGTCATGGAAGGACCTGTCAGGTGTGACTTGCTACAGCTGCAAGCAGCCTGGGCATATCAGTCCCAATTGCCCAAACCCTGACGGACGTGAGGTATCGACCGGAAAGTCCGAGGACAACACGAAGACAATGAAGAACTCTCGCAGAGTATCTACACCTGGTTAGTCCAAGTCTAGGGGAAATGTTATCAATATGGTGATTTGCGATGTGAGTATTCCTGCCATCATTGACTTTTGGGCGGACATCTCAGTTGTTTCTGAAGAAGTTGTGCCTGTGGCACCTCATTCCAAGGAGACTATCAGGATAACTGGCTATGATGGAGTGAGCAAGGTGAGAAACGTGGCTGAGACAAGTATTAGAATGGAAGATGTAATATTGCAGGAGAAAGTGGCATTAGTGAGTATGGCAGAGTTAGGAGGAAAGGCCTTGATATCCCTTCCTTTGTTAGATGAGAAGAAAAGAAAGATGTTATTACAGGTGTTGGAAGAACAGAAAAATGTTAGTGCAGTGCAAACAAGAGCAATGTGCAAGAGAGATTGTCAAGAAGAAGCATGTGACAAACAGAATATGATTGAAGAGCAGATAAGTGGTGTAAGACCTCTAAACCTAGAGGAGGAAGTTATAAATAATGCTGAAGATGTTGAGATTGGAGAAGATAGTCAAACTAAAGAAGATAGTCAAGGTGAAATTAGTGAGGAAAGTAGTGTGTGTGAGGAGAAGTTTGAGTTAGATTGTGTTATTGAGGGGGAAGGCGACAGGAAAAAGTTTATAGAGGTAGTACAGAGTGACTGTTCATTGAAGTATTGTCGTAAGCTTGCTTCATTAAGGGAGCGTGGATATAGTTGGGACAAAGGAATACTGCTTCATGTTATTGTTGATAGTGTGTTGGGTGAAGTGGTAAGGATTGTTGTGCCAAAATGTAGAAGACCGACTCTTTTGAAGTTAGCCCATGACAAATGTGGACATAATAGGCACCAGGAAAGTTGCCGATATTTTGGGCAAGAGGTTCATGTGGCCTAATATGAGTGCAGATATACATCATTTTTGTCAGTCTTGTTTAGTTTGTCACAGATTTAATAGGAAAGGCCAGGCAAAAGCTCCCATGATTGAGAGGCCGGTAGTCACGGAGCCATTTGAAGTGGTGGCCATGGACATAGTGGGCCCATTGCCCCAAGGGAGGGGTAGAATGTGCTACATACTTACCACAATCTGTATGGCTACTCATTGGCCAGATGTTGTGCCCTTGAAAGTTGGCAGAGGCATTGGTCAGTATTTTTGGAAGAACGGGGTTAACATTACAGCTTCTCTCCGACAACGGGACCCAATTTACAGGCAAACTTGTTAAGGAATTATCTGAGTTGTTTGGCATAGAGATGGTGAAGACGTCCCCTTATCACCCTCAGTCAAAAGGAGTGGTGGAGCAGATGCATGCCATACTTGAAAGCATGTTAAGAAAGACTCATGATAGTGGGAATGACTGGGTTAGTCAAATACCATTTGCTCTTTTTGCTTTGCGCCAGATGCCGTGTAGGTCTACAGGGTTTAGTCCTTATGAGTTAGTTTTTGGACGTCATATGAGAACACCTTTGGATATGTGTATATGCAGGATGGAAGTGTAAGGATTATGAGAGGTTGAATATGCGTGATTGGGTGTGTCAGCTAGCAGAGAGGTTGGAAATGTTAAGAGATGTGGCAGTTTTGAATGGTAGAATGGAGCAGTAAGAGGAAGGAGTGTTATGATCAGGGAACGGTGAAAAGAAAGTTGTCAGTAGGGGATAAAATATGGTGCCGTATTCCTGGTAGAAATGGCAGAGGATGCACGGGATGGGCCATATGTTGTGGAAAAAATTCTGAGTGAGGTCAATTACCGTGTGAGAGAGGTTGGAAGCAAAAAGAGAAGTAAGACAGTCCATGTTAACTCTACAAAAAGATAATGTGGAGAGAGAACAGGAAGTGAATTCTGTAACAGTGATTGCTGAAGATGTTGGACTTGAGGAGCCAAATGTAAAGTTGCATGATGAGGTTGCACCTGGGTTCAAGAGTGCATAGGGTGTACTATGTGAGTTTGAGGATGTGTTAGATGGGAGAGTAGGACGCTACAAGGATGGAGAGGCTAAGGTTGTGATTAGTAAGGATGCACAGCCAAGGTCCTACAAACCGTACAGAATCCCGGAGACACTGAAAGACAAGGTGGAGCAGGCTGTTAGGCAGTTGACTGATGAAGGTTGGGTTGAAGAATCGGATTCACCCTGGGGGTCACCTATTATTCCTATCCACAAGCCAGATGGGTCAATTAAGAGTTTGTGTTGACTACCGTAGCCTAAACAGTGTAACACCCCAAGCACAGTTTCAAATACCTCTTTTAGAAGAGATGTTAGCTAAAGTTGGCCAGGCTGGTTACTTGTCAAAATTGGATTTACAGAAGGGGTATTACAAGATCCCTTTAGATACTTCATGTACAGACCTCACAGCATTTGTTACACCTTGGAGCACATTCAGGTTTAAGGTGTTACCATTTGGACTGAAAAATGCCCCTGCAATTTTTCAGAGTATAATGACCAAAATATTAAGGAATTGTGCAGATTTCAGTGTAGTATATATTGATGATGTGCTGATATTTTCAAATGCTGAGGAGGAACATGTTGGGCATGTGAAAAGTGTGTTGCACACATTGCATGAATCAGGTCTTACTGTTAAAAAGGAGAAGTGTGCATGGGGCTTACAACAAGTAGAATACCTGGGACATCTGATTGGAAATGGGCAGTTGTCAGTTCCTGATCACAGGATTACTGCAATGAAAATTTTTATCAAACCCAAATCGAAAAGAGACCTTAGAGCTTTTCTTGGCTCTATTGGGTACTATAGGAAGTTAATAAATGATTTTGCCCAGTACTCATCAATGCTGACACCTGCTACCTCATCTAAGGCACCTGGAAGGTTAATCTGAACCCCAGCAATGGACGAGGCCTTTTCATATCTCACTGTAAGTTTGTGTAATAAATTTATATTACATGTTCCCTCCCACAATGATGAGTATATAGTGCACACCGATGCAAGTGGAAAAGGAATTGGTGGTGTTCTGAATGTCAAGCGTGGTGAAGATGTCCTGCCGGTTTCTTTTTACAGTCGGCAGCTTCGAGGAGCAGAGCTGAGGTACTCAGCTACAGAGTTGGAGGCCCTGGCAGTTGTTCGGACTGTCCAGCATTTCCTTTCCGTACCTGTATGGTAGAGAATTCACCGTAGTAAAAGATCACCAGGCATTGACATCCTTGATGTCATCCAAGACCCTCAATCGGCGTCTGCATGGTTTTGCGATAAAATTAATGGAGTTTAATCTGCATATTGTGTATCGCCCAGGTTCAGACAACGTTAATTCAGATGGTCTTAGCAGGCAGTCCTGGGTAAATGAGATGGAGGAGCCCACTGAAGAGGAGGAGCCCACTGAAGAGGAGGAGCCTACTGAAGAGGCAGAGCCACATCTGAGTGCCTGGGGATGTGGAAACAGTGAGGAACCTTACACCTTCAATGAACAAAAGAGTAGCCCTGAGAAATCCCGAAGGATTGAAAGAACTAAATAATTAACACTTTCATTCATAACGTTGTAGTATTTTCATGCTAGTCTTTATGTCATGCCACACATACCAGCTCAGTTATTTAAACCCTGGCTGAGCACAGTTCTGTTGGAGATTTTTAGTCTGAGTATAAGAGTTGCTATTGAGACAGAGGTTACTAGTGACATAAGAAGCTTGATATCCGCTCTACGGCCTGTCTAGTACGCCAACCTGGGGGACTTCCGGGTGACTAGTCTTTAAGTATATCTCACATACTTCTATTAGTTTGCTCCGCGTTCAACCTCCCTGATGGCAGCGTGATCCTACCCCACATATGGAAATAAATAAACCTACCGTCACATAAAAAATTGAATTTTTTTGTGACGATATAAATACATACATATTTATTGAACGTGTCGGCCATTTTGAAAAATTGCATCCATAGTCATAATCAGCTACCTATGTGACAAGTCCATCACACATTTTTGGATATTACAAACACCAAGGTAACTAAAAATCAAAGTTAGAATTACACCCCCAATTGATACTCATTCGTTGTCTGGCTCATGGACTATAGGTGTGCTATATGGTCCTGGCCCTACGGAATTGATTTTTCCTCCATCACCTTTTCTCCTTATCCTCAACCTTTCTATTTCCCTGCTTCTCTTTCTCTCCATGAGCCCAGACACTCTCTGCTCTCTCCTGGTCCCATTTTCCTTCTCTCTCCATTGACTTTCGTGGATCACAGAGATATGATTTCCTGTTTCTCTGCCACCCTCATCTTCTTTCCATTTATTGTTGTACTTGGCTTCTAATGAATTTGCTTTGCCAGGTCTATAGCCTTCTTCACAATTGTGCTATATATTTACTCTGTTTTTCAGTGCCAGTTCACAAAAGTTGCTCACCTATTTATCTGCCTCACACAACTACCATTTGATAGCAAACTAGTTCGCCATATGCCTTGGTCGGTCACAAGTATCATAATAATAGATTATGTCAACAAATTATTTGCTGTGCAGTTGCAATATTTTCAAACATCATTGTTATCCTAAAGCTAAATAAATTAGTACAGACGCTATGTAGTTTTAGATTTAAAACAGAACTTAGAAATTCCATTTTTGTTCAAATTTTGTACTTTTGCACACCACAGTAATTATGATAGTCGAATACGATATAGCATGTTGACATACAATATTATAATTTTGGTCTAAAACCTCACAGAACTTACTATCTTCTGAGGTTCTTTGTGTTATAAAGGGACTGAATGGTCCAGCTCCTGCTGATGTATAGGCTCTGACTGATATATTGTAGAAGACATACTCTTCTAAGTTATTTAAAGCAATTGTTCTGTTGGACGCAGATGTATTGATCAGTTCTGAAACTAGTTCTCCATTAAATGTGTCAAGAGGAATGTAGAGAATCTCAAATGCTATTATTACTCCATTTTCATCTATTTCTGGAACATCCTCCCACATTACTCCAATAGAATTTAATGATACAGAGATTATTGTAACATTGGTTGGAGAACTGGAGGGTACTGAAAAATACATATAAACATTAGTATAAGCGACCAAAAAAAATTAATAAATACTATTCTACCATCTTGTAATGTTCTCTCTGTTATAGATGTGCTATAAGGTCCTGGTCCTACTGAAGTACGTGCTCGCACAGATATATTGTATTGTACATATTCTCCTAAGCCTCTTAACACTGAACTCCTATTTGAAGCTGACACACTGACTATTCCTTGAACTATTACTCCATTAAACTGATTCAAAGGAACATAAAGGACTTCATAGGCAACAATTACTCCATTTCGATCTATCTCTTGGACATCCCTCCACATCACTCCAATTGCAGTAGATGAATAAGGAAATACTGTAACATTAATTGGTGAGCTAAAGGGAACTACAGAAACATTTGGTGAACAATGAATTCATCACATATTGACCACTCTATACCCATTTCTGATGTTCTTGCACTTAATGCTAAACTGAACGGTCCTGCTCCTACTGACGTGTATGCTCTTACTGATATATTGTACTCTACATATTCTTGTAAACCAGTTAGAATTACACTTCTATTAGAGGCCGATATATTAACCACAGTAGAATATAGCACTCCAATAAATGTCTCGAGTGGAACATATAAAATTTCAAATGTTATAAGGACTCCATTACGATCTATTTGTTGGACATCATCCCACATTACTCCAATAGTAGTAGAAGAAATGGAGAATATAGTAACATTGAAAGGAGGACTCGAGGGAACTGGGAAATCAGAGGGAATAATTACTAAATAGTTTGGTGTGCCTAATAATACTGTTACCATTTTCTAATGTTCTTGCTGTTACTGGTGAGCTAAATGGTCCTGGTCCTATAAAGTTGTATGCTCGTACAGATATATTGTATTGTACATACTCTTCTAAGCTGTTTATTTCTACACTTCGATTTGAAGCTGATGTATTGATCATTCCTTGAACTAACACCCCTTCAAAGGTATTCAAAGGAATGTAGAGAATTTCAAATGCTATAATAGTTACATTTCTGACTATTTCTTGGACATCAGCCCACATCACAATTAATGTAGTAGAAGAAGTAGAAAATACTGTAACATTATTTGGTGAGCTTGAGGGAACTACAGAATGCATTATCAAAAATGAATTGTTAAGTTAAATTTTTATTAGTATCATTTTACCAACTTCTGAGGTTCTTCCTGTTACAATAGTACTGAATGGACCTGCTCCTACTGAAGTGAATGCTCTTATTGATATATTGTACTCTGCATATTCTTGCAAGTTTTTTAGCATAATGCTCCTATTGTTGGATGATACATTGACTGTATTTTCAGCTGATATGTTTAAAGGAACATAGAGAACTTCAAATGCTATGAGAATCCCATTATGGTCTATTTCTTGTACATTATTCCACATCACAATTATGCTAGTAGGAGAGGAAGCAAGTGCGATAACGTTGTTTGGGGAGCCGGAGGGAACTACAAACAACTTTTGTTAACTTATTACGAACGTGCACTATATAACATTTACCATTTTCATGTGTTCTTACTGTCACATCATTACTATATGGTCCTGCTCCTACTGATGTATATGCTCTTACTGATATGTTGTACTCTACATATTCTTGTAAACCTGTTAAGTTTAAACTTCTATTAGAGGCAGATGTATTGACCTTATTCGAAAACAACACTCCATTAAATGTCTCAAGTGGAACATATAAAATTTCGAATGATATAAGGACTCCATTCTGATCTATTTCCTGGACATTATCCCACATTACTCCAATAGTAGTTGAAGAAAGAGGAAATACCGCAGTATTGTTAGGTGGAGTAAATGGAACTTCGAGAAACAAGATATTGTTAATTATTGAAGTAATCAATATATAACCATGTATACATTAACATTTACAATAGAATTAATTTTTACATGCCCAAAATGAAAGGGTTAAAGTACAAGTAACAATAGCTATTGATTACTAATTATGTTTATGGTAATTGTTTCTTAAAATATTGAAGTGATTTGATAGAATAGCAATATCGTAACGAGCTTGCGCAATACAGCCATGAGAAAAAACCATGAAATATTGTGAGATATCTCATGGGTCACAATAAATAATACTTATTACATGAGTCAGAGTGTGATATAGTGAAGCATTCCACTCTAGATATCTTCACAATGATATCTTGAGGTACATGACCTGTGAAATAACTGACTATATTTCACGCTGTTTTTTCACGCTGTACTGCGCAAGCTCATTACCCTTGTAGTTATAGCAACTGGGCCAACTTTTTCAATTTTCTCTGTTTTAACAGCTACCTTCCTCTTGTGTACCTTGCTCAACAGAGGAAAATGTAGGCTGGGGTTGTGGGTAGCCCCTACAACCAACTTTACCTGTGAGTTACCCAGAGGATTCTGTTTAGTGAAGTTTGGGGCGGGGTCAAACGTTGAGCGAACACAAAAATACGGAGGGTCAAAGTACAAAATGACATACGTATGTCCAAACACATATACAAATAAACAAACATTCCCGATTTTTAATTGTGTTACTCGTGTAAGTGTCTCGCTCGCTACGCTCACTCACCAATTACATGAATCAGAGTGTGATATGGTGAATTATTTCACGAGCAGGCTAATGTATTTTCACGAACCAGAGGTGACTGAAAATAAAGCCTAAGAGTTAAATATCTTGCCATAACACTCTGACAAGTTTAATAAGTGGTTTATTCCACTCTAGATATTTTCACTACTGTAGTTAGTACTAGAGGAAGAGAAACTCTCACAGCCTTAAAGTTGGTTGTAGGGGCTACCCACACCCCCAGCTAATATTTCAGCAGCTGCTCTAACCCTGTTGAGCAGGGTAAAGAGCAGGGTACACCAGAGGAAGGTAGCTGTAAAACCCAGAGAAAATTGAGAAGTTTGGCTGGTTGCTACAACTACAGGGGTAATGAGATTGCACAGTACAGAGTGAAATAACAGCGTGAAATATCGTGAGTTATATCACGATATTTCAGGTACATGACCCGTGAGTTATATCACGGGTCATGTACTTGAAAATATCATAGATATCTTCACAATGATAACTTGAGGTACATGACCTGTGAAATAACTGACTATATTTCACGTTGTTTTTTCACGCTGTACTGAGCCAGCTCATTATCCTTGTAGTTATAGCAACTGGGCCAATTTTTTCAATTTTCTTTTTTTTTACAGCTAACTTCCTCTTGTGTAACTTGCTCAATGGGGTCAAGCAGCTGCTAAAATGTAGGCTGGGGGTGTGGGTAGCCCCTTCAACCAACTTTACCTGTGAGTTACCCTTCCACTAGTACTAACTACAGTAGTAAAGATCTAGTGTGGAATAAACCACTTACTACACTTGCCAGAGTGATATGGCAAGATATTTCACTCTCAGGCTTTATTTTCACTCGCCTCTGGCTGTGAAAATACATTAGACTGCTCGTGAAATATTTCGCCATATCACACTCTGACTCATATAATAAATATTGTATAATATATGTTCCAAGCTAGGTATCTTCACAATGTTATCTTTAGGTAAGTGACCCATGAGATAACTCAAGTTATCACATAGTGTTACCTCATGGCTATGTTGTGCAAGCTCATTACCCTGGTAGTTATAGCAACCAGCCTGGCTTACCAGCTTTCAGGCTTTTACAGCTACCTTACTCTAGTGGAGTCTACCCAACCAAGTCAGAGCAGCTGCTAAAATATCAGCTGGGTGTACTGGAAGCACTTAGAGAGTTTGGTGGGCCTATTTCATACTTAGAATTAGGTCCTCATTACAAACTACTTCAGCGAAGATATCAAGCTGGAATAAACCACTTATTACACATGTCAGAGTGATTATTCTTGAATACTCTGCATCATACCAGTGTTCAATATTTTCAATATTAATCTGTGCATATTGAAAGCTCTAATACATTAACATGTAGTTCTGGATAAATGAAATTTTAATTGTGTGGTGGAAATAACCCTGAATATTTACCATTTTGAAACAATATTCAATGCATAATAAGCAATATAATATATTTATCGTACAACATGGGGCTGGATGACAATTCCCTCTAATTCCTGTGTCTACACTAACTTTAGGCTCGTTATAATATTCATTCAATAAAGTAAATTATTAAACACTTGCATGATACAGAAATACTCAAGAAAACTATCGGAAATATAATAAATAATGCTTATTGCAAGAGTCAGCATATGATATGGGTAGACACTTCATGAGCATGTATTCTTCAATACGCCTATTCAAGTTTTGGACAACTATATTCTTAGATGTGCGGCAGAAGTACACCTGAAAGACTTTGAAGCATAACCATTTTACTGTTTAGGAGAATATCCGATGTACAATAAACAATTTAATCTGGGAATGACACTTGACTTGCATGCTTGTATTTCACTTGCCTTCAGCTCACGAAAATAACTTACGTTCGATTTATCCTCATAGTCTACACTGACTCGTGCAATAAATACTAGTGATGCGCTCGAATAGCGCAAATGCATGGCGAGCGAGTAAATATATGAGTATAGGTAAAGATGATTTGTGAAGGAATCGCTAGATAATAGCAATGATTAGGCATGAAGAGTTAACAATAACAAAATTACCTGAATAAACTTCGAAAGCAGTGGCAAAGAAGCGCAGCTTGACAAAGACTTAACAATTGTTTCAAGAAGAGAGTAGCTATAAACTTTTTGGTTGAAAAAAAGTTGCGTAAGGAAGTGCAGCAGAATTCTCCGTGCTCGTTAATTGAAAATACTGGAACTGTGAACGCTTTACCTAACTTACGTAATTAGAAGCGCGGGAAAAAATACTTGACGTACGCATACATAGCTATATATATATAATTATATCTGAAATCTCAATTGAACATGACTGAGAGTCTGCTTCGCTCGCTTCGCTCGCTCGCTGAATTGTGTATCATTTTTCCATACTTTTTAGTGGTTACTACGAACGAAATCAACTTTTCCCCTCTAATACATTTTTGTACGGGAATACCGGGGACTGTATATGATTTATAGCACTCGACAACAAGCATGGTCGCTCAGGTAACGGGCTATAAATCTGTTAACACTATACTCAGAATTAAAAACACATCACATTCCAATTGTGAACTGTATTTCTTCTGAGCACATATAGTAAAGTAGACTATTCTGATTTCAGTGCATGTATTGTAATGAGAAGACACTATACTACTTTAAGAAAACTAATGAAACTAAAGCATATAGCAATTTAAGTGGCGATTGTGAATATTTTATATTAATTAAAGTGCATCTCTGAGAATTCAATTTTTAAATAATTATAATTCATGTGTTACCTAGATTAACTTTGTTCTTATTGCTCTAATAGCATTACTAGAAATGATTCAATAAAATAATGACATAATTACTATAGCAAAGTCATAAAAGTATGGTAGTATTTCGAAATAAAAAACTGTTGTAATCATCTCTTTAATCACTACTATATAATCATTTTTATCATAGCTTCATGCAATAAAAAAGTTTGTAACCAACACTCAAAAAAATCATTCAAAACATAAGAGTGTCCTTTTATAATCTATATCAACTCTTCATCTCTTAAAAGAACAAACTAGTATTTTTTAACTTGAGCAACCAGCTTTGATTTTAATGATAATGTGAGCAACAGACTTGTAAGTTAAAAAGACTTCATGTGTTGTTTTTCAATAGCCGTTACTTTTTTTATTCTTTATTTTTTAACAATTGTACATAACAGTAATTGTGACAGAATTACCACAATAATTATGATAAATCACATTGTATAATAATTTTATTGAATTATAAATAAAAAAAAACTTACTGTCTTCTGATGTTCTTTGTGTTATAAAGGGACTGAATGGTCCAGCTCCTACTGATGTATAGGCTCTGACTAATATATTGTAGAAGATATACTCTTCTAAATTGTTTAAAGTAACAGTTCTATTGGAGGCTGACGTATTGACCAGTTTTTGAACTAGTATTCCATTAAATGTCTCAAGAGGAATGTAGAGAATCTCAAATGCTATTAGTACTCCATTTTCATCTATTTCTGGAACATTCTCCCACATTACTCCAATAGAAGTTGATGATACAGAGATTATTGTGACATTCCTTGGAGAACTGGAGGGTACTAGAAAAGAAATAAAAAATTAATATAAATGCGTTAAAAAGTAGATAAAATAATATTCTACCATCTTCTAATGTTCTTTCTGTTTTAGCTGAGCTATATGGTCCTAGTCCTACTGAAGTACGTGCTCGCACAGTTATATTGTATGGCACATATTCTTCTAAGTCCCTTAACATTATACTCCTACGTGAAGGTGGTACATTAACTGTTCCTCCAAATATCACTCCCTCAAAAGTATTCAAAGGAATAAATTGAATTACAAATGCTACAATAATTCCATTCCTGTCTATTTCTCGGACATCAGTCAACATCACAGTGATTGTAGTAGAAGAAGAAATTAAAGTAACATTTGGTGAGCTAGATGGAACTACAAAATATAAGAATAATAACGAATTAATAAGCTATAATGTATAAGTTCCATTTTACCATCTTCTGAGGTTCTTCCTGTCACAGTAGTACTGAATGGACCTGCTCCTACTGATGTATATGCTCTTACTGATATATTGTATTCTACATATTCTTGTAAACCTGTTATGTTTAAACTTCTATGAGAGGCAGATGTATTGACCTTATTCGAAAACAACACTCCATTGAATGTCTCAAGAGGAACATATAAAATTTCGAATGATATAAGGACTCCATTCTGATCTATTTCCTGGACATTATCCCACATTACTCCAATAGTAGTTGAAGAAAGAGGAAATACCATAGTATTGTTTGGTGAACTAAAAGGAACTTTGAGAAACAAGGTGTTGTTAATTATTGAAGTGATTCACTATATAGCCGTGTAATACTAGTGGTGTGTTTGAGTACAAATGGCGAGCAAACAGAGCATGATGTGGTAGTTAATGCACAACTATTAAGCTGGAGTGTGCTATAAAAGGTGCCCGAGCATTGCTATGTGACAGCACACTTAAGAAATACACTTTAATTGGAGATTACAGTCACACTGACACAATAACCCAAATCGTTTATTTAATATTTTTTCCATTTTTTCAAAACCTACTGTTCATAAGCATGATGTCACAAATGACAATAGATCCCAATAAACATTTCAATGATGTCAATAATACTATTATCAAGGCTTCCCCATCTAACACTTCTGTATTCTTTATTTCTATGCATTTCACTTGTGGAAGCCTCATGCAGTATGAAAACTGTATGCAAATTAACTTATGATCATAAATACTAAATTAAATTAAATCTAATTCACGCCTTCATTCACTCACTAGTATTCGTATTTCTGTCTCTCACACTAATTACTGTTAGAATTACTCTCTCATACTGATTACTTTCTCTTCCTTGTTCAGTTGTTGGTTCTCTTTCTCTAAACCTTTGTGATTTGGACTTTTCTCTCTCTATTATTAATTTTTTGGTATCATCTCTCATTTTGGAAGGTTACTACTTCTACTAGTTTGTTTCACGCTCACCGACTGTCTTTGAAGTTGTTCTTGTAATTTACTAATAATAACATTTATTCGTAAATTGTATACACTTGAACTAATTCTGAAGGCGAGTCAAACGGCTGGAATTTACAACCCAGTCAAAGGTAGCTTTCATCAGTTTTCATCACTCCTTGTCATTTCTAAACTACTAGAAGAGCCACCATAGCTCGAAATATTATAGTAGTAAATAAATTGGTGAAGTGTGCATGTACATTGGTTGCTCAGGGCAGCTAATTTGCATAGAAACTAGTGATGTGCTTCAGTACAAATGGCGAGAGAGCTGGTCTGACTGAAATTTAAATATGAATGCTAGCTGATAATAATTTTTGTTAGTTAAATATTATTGTTAAATTTATTGCTATTTAGTTACTGCTATTAATTCTTTAGCAACACACAACACTATTATACATACTCATTCACTGGATATACCAGCTTAAGACCTACGTTTTAGTCTCTTCGTGACTTGAGTATTGGACAAAGGATATTCAAGGAGTGAGCATTAAAATATATTTTCTTAGTTCACGCAAAACAGTAAATAGCATGGTGAACAAGCTCGCAGCTCTACCAAAAAAAACAACTACAACAAAGGCCAGAGTTATTTTTGTAATTTAACTAACAAATATAGAACTACATACTTATCTAAGCTTCTCCCAAGTAATACTTAGCTATTCTGGCTACCGGTGGCACTTGACAACCAATGAATGGCACTTAGTAGCCCCCAAAAAAACAAATAACGTCTAGCAAAGGGTTTTCAATGTCATAGTAACTAGTTGTAGTAACGTTGTAGGACTTGAAAAACAAGCTTTTTGCCGGAATCATCTAACAATTTGGAGCCCAAGTTTCAAGTAAGTCTTGCTTAATGCTGCAATATCAGAAGAAAGTAGGGTCAAGCCTAAAAAGCTGTATTTTAGGATAATAAAAGGGACCCTGCACACGTGTTTAAGGGGCATACATACCATCCACACACATATATAATATATACTCGATTTTGCATTATCAATACAAATTAGTTTCTCAAGCACTGTCCACCTCATTTTTCAATAAATGTAATTTGATTTTTATTAATAACAATATTGTGGTTTACTATTAGTTTATTATGCATGTACAATAGGCTCAAGAGCAGTATTCACAGGGGAGGTAGCTAGCCACAAATTGTGTGAGGTGGTGTTAGTTTGTGCTTAGTGTGCAGATAGCTATGCCAGTGTCACTTCTGATCTTGCTGCAGTTCTTCAACAAAATTAGTGTAGCTACTATAACCTCACACCTGCAATGCAGAAGCAGGTAACTACTCTGTCCCCATAATTCATTCAATGACTACAATCTAAACTTACTTCATGTATTAGGGTTGCATCGACATTTTTTTGTGACTGAAACAAAGAAAGAGGTAGAATGAGTCGCAGTTGTTAGGGCTTATCATTTAAAAATTAGATCAGAGGTACATGTCGTCTCAAGAAAAAGCCCTATCAAATGTTGGACATCATAGCTAGCAGAACTGAGTGGCAACCGCAGAGCTTGAAAGTCAAATCTTGATATAATTTTATCTTTGCCTGTATGCTATAACAATGAGTTGTTTGTTGCAACTATTCTATTTATCCACCTTAGCACATGAACCATTGTTAATAATCTATAATATTATATTAAAAAAATATCTCATCATCATAGGGTTTACCCCTTACTGTCCCAAGCCGTGGCAAAGTATGAATGAGGATTATTGTATTTCTGAAGTAGTACACAAAATTAGAGCTTGAAACTATTCTTTTTATGCTATGATTTTACTCGTCAGTTCGACTACGCCCTACACCTATTCTATGCAAGCAAAATGGTAAATGAGACACATTTAAGGGGTGTTATTATGTTGTGAAATGGGGCTTGATTTGTGCTGGTTGATATACAGAACCAGGCATTTATATGTAAAAGCACCATTAAAATTGTACTCATAGAAATATGCTGAGTTTTTTGTATGCTGTCTACATCAAGTCAACATTACAGTTAAATGGCACTTCACTTTTAGTATGATAATGAAAATGTATATGAGTCAGAATTACATATCAGTCGTGTCAAATGAATTATAGCATGCACTTACATGGTAAAAAAGTTAAACAATGATTTATCCCCCTAATAGGTTATAAAGATAGTGGATTGAAGAGCCCAGGTTAGGCTGTACGATTAATGGATGAAACTAATTGATGAACAATAACGAGCATGTATCTTTTATGTGCCATAGCGGCTATGCTTCTCTTAAGGTATGGCCTGACACCTAAACACATACCATCATTGTCTATGATGTTAACATACACCATTGCAGCAGTATCATCCAATATGTCTCCATTTCCTTCATTGTCAGTGAGCATGAACAGTATCGTTTCATTATTTTCAATAAAAATATCCCCTATTATTGTTATGTTGACACACTGACGAAAACTCATGGCGGAGTCTTGTGGTATAGTTATATTCTGAGCAAAATACCTATAGTCTGTATCTAAACAAAAAAATAAAGACATAATAAACAGCACTTTAATAGCTACTTTACTATACCATTATCTGCAGTCAAAGAAATAGCTGTCACAAGGATAGAGCTTTCATTTGCTGGATCTGCTGATGTCACTCCAATGCAAATTTCTTCCACAGTATCGTTGTCTCCTTCAATGAAAGTGATGTTAGGAGTTCCACCAAGAAATCCGATTGTAAATTCTAAAATAAGAAATTAAATTCATCATGGTTAGACTCCTATATTCATAGATAAACCATGATCCTTTAAAAATTTTAACTAGCCAACTAGCTATAATAATACTTACGAGCAGAAACTGATCCAAATAAGAATACAAGCAAAATAGGGACCATAATCCACTTCATCATTGTACAGGAGGGCAACTTGTTACGCTCTTTGTCCAATTTATTGAAGTACGAGTTACAATAGTCCACCAAGCTAGTACATTACAGTCTTTGTCACGAGATCGATATAGCTGTATTTAAACTACAATTTAGAAGCACAACAACTTTCAGAGGCTTCCCATACCAACAAATTAGCTAGTTCTTTTACCATAGGGATTCGGGGTACTACGGCTACGAAGTCGCAGCTCGGTAGGTGTGGCGCACATCAATTGTGGTTAGATTGGAATGCAGGAAAAAACCCCAGACGCATGACCGCAAACCCACCGCTAAGGTAAGCTTCTCGGGTGGGAGTCAATTAACAGGTCCATGGTATGTCGACTGAAGTCACCTAGCTGTAACATGAGAGAACAAGGTCTCAGGTTACATATCATTTATGTGAACCGTATAAGTATGTGTGTTCTCCCAGAGGACATACTTTTATGGGTTATTGGACTTGAATAACCCCGTAGCCAACCTAGTGTGACTATCACATCCACTTTGTACTACTCAGACTATTTAGCAACAAGTCGTATCTTGCTTTCACTCAATTAATTGTGCTTGTGCTAATAACGATACTTACCATTTCTAAGGTTCCCGTCGTAATCATGATTTAAACACAGCGATACTGTACCATTTTGCTAGTACGTAAGCGTTCTGTGTCCAGCAGTTGTGCAAGCTTACTTTTTTATAATTGTATTTGATGCAGGTACCAAAATACTGCTTTGTAAATACAGCTTTAGATAATATTACTGAATCAAGCACTTGGTTTTGCTAATAAATAAATACACATTAAGATATGCAGTAGCTAAATAGCTCAATTTATTTCAATGTTTCAAATTTCTAGGAGACTACAAAGTTTGGCCAAAAGTATGAAGTCAAATTGTTGATTTAGCTACAAAACTTGAATTGCTGAAAACAAAATTATTGATGACAGTACAACATATAGGTCATCTTATTAGACTCCCCCTCCTCCTTATCATTCACGATAAACGATACAACCAATCTCAGACCATTGCCAGCAGATTGGGAAAAGTTGGACATCAAATTTTTGGGAGTCCTAATTAGCTTAAATAAACTACACATTACCTGACATACCAATACTATAACCAATGTATCCAAAGTGATTAGTATTTTTTTTAATAAAATCCATGCTAGCTAAGACATGATGCTTTGCTATATATACATTACCTATAGCTAATCAATCTTACAGTTTTCAGAGTAATAACAATTATAGCATTAAAGTAAACAGGATATGACTTAAGGCAAAATTTAAGTGTTCAGAGTGCCTGTGGTGGACAGTACCAGTACCTATTGTAATGTTAAAACACCTCGTAGCTCCATACAAGATCCAGTGGAGAAAGTTATCATCATGAGTGTGAGCTCCACATTGTCTTTTCCAGTTAGACAAATAAAGTTTGTGATTACTTTGATGTGGAATTGGCTCTATAGAAACTTCTTGATCCTATTGTTATTATATTTTACCACAGTTACTCCCTTGCAATTACCTGCAAGTTTATATTGGGTAACTGTAGTGTAGGTTGGTTTTACTTATAGTTTAATGATAGGGCAGCCAAACCACATGAATGGAACCATTAACTTTATGCATGTGGTTTGGACTTCTGCATCGTTATTTTCATTGGCTTCTTTACACAAATAGTACAAAGTAGCTACATATACTTGTCTTGTCATGTGCTTGCCTAAAATCACTTAATACATAAGTCAAGTGCAGAAGCTACCTAATCACTGTAAGGACCAGTACCCAATAAAACCACATGTAGCTAAAATACATGCAATGAATTTTATAGCCATAATAATACCTATAAACGGGCTCTTAGCAGACTGAATAGTCTATGGTAATCTGACTTGCATTAGCTCGATCTTCCTCAAATAGAAGCCCCTCTCAGAAATCCTGGCTATACTAATTCATACATACATACATGTATACGTACATACATACATACATACATATACATACATATACATACATACTTTTATTATGAGCACTTGTCAAATAATTTGAAAATGTTTTATTTAAATTTTCACTTTTCTTGGCTTACCACAATACTCTTTACTCTGTGTCTTGCTATAGATGACAATTCCTGGGGTATCAAATTGATTCCTGGCTATCCAAGCTGAGCTACTAGAGAAATATCACTCAGAATCTTGTAAACATAATGATGTGTGGGTTGAATTTCAGCTTCTTGAACGGGTGTATTTTGATCCTGCCAGATCATGTGATCAAATAAATGACATGCACTCGACCCAAAGTCTGGACTGTATTAGAAGAATGTTAAAATCGAAAATTTTGTTACTTTATTCTTACACTGTATTTTTTAAATATAATTCTTAATAAGTTAATATAGCTATGTAATTTCTTTGAGATTTCTTTTATATTATGCTTGTGTTAGTAAGCTCATTCTACTAAAACTAACTCCCTTCACAGTTTATGCTAACTTGAATGAATCTAGCTTTTAATTTTAGTAAAACATAGCTACTAGCTATAGCTGTAATTTGGATAAAATAATATTAACTAAAATAGCTACTATATGTCCTAAAAGATTGACTATTACTCAATTGGAAGATTTTTAGTTCAAATAAACTGTAACTACTAAGTAAAATTGGTTTAAAAAAATGTAGAAACTAATAACTAGCTTTGGCTCAATTGGAGCAAAATGGTTTCAAAATTACTATAACTATAATTCAAACTAAACTTCTTCCTATATATAAAAAACAACACTAATGAAGCTTGATGGAAACACTCAAGCTATCACTTTTTTAGCCAGATGGCCCTCCGCCATAACTTACCCCAACCATTATAAAAGTTCTAAAACAACACTGGATGGAACTTGACTGACACACTATCAAGCTATTACTGCTTTAGCCAGATGGGTCACTGCCATAGCTAGGTGGGCTGTAGCTAGAAAATTGCATGGGGAGGTTGTTGTTGTTGTTTTTTATTATTACGGACCACTAAAAATAGCTACTTAACAACTAAAGCACCAACACTACCATACACTAGCTATTAGTAGTAATATAGCAATAAGTAACTCATTCAAGTCGATGTGTAAAGCGTCGCCGACCCTTTACCTTCCGTTATTGGTGGGCGGGGGAGGAAGGTGGTGTCGTCATGTACGTATAGTAGTTGTTCGAATGGAATGTAGAAAACGTCATTCGCCATCATTCTGCGGTCTAGTGGTTTTCTTAGTATAGATTGCGCTGAAATTTTAAGTGGAACCGTCTATACCAGCCATGGCTGCATGCATCTCTGATTTGTCTGGCTTGTGGAGAACTCGCCTGCAAAGAAAGACAGAAGACTCCTGGATATTTCAGGGAGAGTTACTATTTATTGGAAAGAGATTATATCTCAAGAACTAGAAAAGACCCAACCACAGATTGATGTAAATGAACTTCTGTGTCCTGGACCAAGTTTCATGTGCAGAAAATGCTTCTATGCCTATGATAAACTGCTGCACAGGGCAAAAACTTAAATTTCCTGTAGTCACATGTTTAAGACATTTCATGCTTTCACTACCTTTCTTGTACATGATAGGGCTAAATGCCCTGCACCATAGGACATTTAGCCCTATCCACTACAGGAAAGGTGGTGAATGCATGAAATGTCTTAAATACATGTACATTACTACAGGAAATTCAAGTTTTCGCCCTGTGCTGCTGGCCAAAGAGGTGGCCCGTTAGTTCATGTTGAGTGTATTAAGTGGCTAATAAGTGCAATTTATATTCTGAGAAAACAAGATAGGAATTAATTGTAGCTAGCTATAGCAGCTCTGTATTACATTCTTAAGCAAAGCTATGGAAAGAATTCAAAAGAGACAATAAATATGTACAAACAGAGGCTATACAATAAAATGTACTATAAGAAATATAATGGCACAAATAGTAATAAAATAAATAATAAATAAATAAATAAATAAATTTGTTACTTTCAAGCTACTCTATTGCATCTGTGTTTTGTTTATTAAAAAAATATATATATAGTTTTTAACTCTCACATTCACTTATGATGTGACCACTTATCTGTTGTTCTATCTGTTTTAGACAATCATATCAAACATCAGCAAGGTTGCTGCCAAGATTACCTCTAGAGGAGGAAGAGCACAGAAACGACCACGAACTACTTTACAAGATGCTTGCAGGACTCCAGCAAAGAGAGCGAAGAGAGTATTAGCTTTGTCTGAGCAGCAACCTCCTCCTGTAAGTACTTCATCTCCCATTCCAACAACAGATTCGCCAAATGTTTCAGTACGTTTTATATGGTTTATCAAGTTAGATATAATAAAGCATGACTTCAAGACTTACATTGAAATTCTGTTAAGTCCAGTCATTAATTTTATGAAGAATTTTGGGTGAACCTTGGTCTAATTGCAGTATAAGCTCTCTCAAGTGTTTCCTATACAGAAAAATGTGCTCTATAACATACTGAAAGTCTTAAGGAATCCGCTGGGGGGAAAGTATAGAAAACTGGTCTAACCATTAACCCTTTCGTTCCGGATCCCGCTTTAAAGCGGGTGAAGACCGATTGACTTCTCCGAATTTAAAAAAATAGTTACTTTATAGCTAGAACCTTCAGATTGCATACACAGGTGCCCAATGCATTGGAGAAGCATCTAAAATAGCTTTCAGCCAGGACTGCTTCGACAGTACCTCACAGCAGTTGCGTTTATTTCTTCCTCGCCAAAAAAAAAAAACATCGGTTCTCCGTCGAATTTTAAAAAAAGTTACCTTCTTCACAGCAGCTTCATTTATGGATCCAGTCATCTCCAGAGCTTTGTAGAAGCAGCAAAAAATTGCTTGAGCTCAGTAGCCTTCCATAACACATTGAAACAACCGCTTCTTTGCCGACCAAGACTTTGCGGTTTGACTTACTGTCTTCTCCATTTTTTATAAAATCGCCAGTTCAACTGGGGACCTCCCTATTACGTACAGTCTTAGGTAATGCTTATTACATCATAGGAAAAAAGTGAGCGTGTCGTGTGACCCCGGTAACTATGCAAAAAAAAATTTTTTTCAAAGTCATTTTTTGGCAGATGGCGTCTAGAAGTTACAATGCGTTGCAAGTTTTAGACTTGCTTGATGTTGACTCTAGCGACTCAGGATCAAGCGGAGAGAAGGGAGACGACATCTAGGGCTATAGGAGGCCCTGTATCAGGGTTGGTGGACCAGACCCCGTCAACTCTGATACTGAAAAAGGGAGTCAAGAAGATGATGAGGTAAGCTTGTCTTTCTCTTGTCTTTCTCTTGAAAAATAGCAAGCTTCTGTTGTGGAAAGGACTTATTTATAGCTACATTGAGATAGAGTAAGCTGTTTAGCTATAATATATATATATATATATATATATATTTCATTGAGTTTTGAGATTTGAAAGTGGCTTGTGGTTTTTTGAACAAATTCAAATTTTCAAAAAAATTAAAAAAAGTTTTTACCACATATACTACTAGGACCAGATGTGAATGCAGTCACCGACCCCGATTACGCAGATGAGGCGACAGGAGCAGAGTCTTCCAGTGATGAAGGAGAGGATACCGAACCTGAGTCTTCCAATGATGAAACACGAATAGGCAGCAGGTTCCAGTGATGAAGAAGAGGAAGTGGCTCCTCCTGCTCCGAGTTCTGGACGTCCTCGCGGTCGGAGAAGGCGGGAATTGAAGAACAAGAGTCGGGTGGATGAGGTAGGGGGAGAGTGGAAGAAAGATGACAACACACCCATTCTTATTCCATAATCTTTTGTGTAAAGGACCACAGACTTTGATATTTGTGGCTGCTCCCTCCCCCCCCCCCTCCCCCTCCCTGAACATCCCAAAAGTTGTAATATGTATTGTTATTGTCGTTGTCGTTGTCTGTGTTTTTGTGGTGTTGTAGTGGAGCTTCACACTCGATGTATATGTGTGTGCGTGGAGTTGAAATGTTATTCTGGCGCTTCCAGATCTAACCGGGGAGGGAACGAACTCGGGGGGGGGGGTGGGGTCTTTTCCAATCGGGGCTACTATGCCCATGTAAGTTGAATTTCATGTATGTGTGTGTGTGTACACCAGTCAATTTATATTATACATTTATTTTTATGATCTGTATTCACCTGTATCTTCTTTTTTCTAGTGTGTGTGTGTGTATGTGTGTGTGTGCATTTGTGGAATGAGAGAGAGCATCCGTGGACAAACAGTATGTGGCACTTCCGTATACAACCTGGGAGGGAACTCTGGATCTTTTTGGATCGTGACTACTATGCCCATGTAAGTTGAATTTCATGTGTGTGTGTGTGTACACCAGTCAATTTACGTATAATAAAATATACATTTATTTTTATGATCTGTATTCACCTGTAGCTTCTTTTTCTTGTGTGTGTGTGTGTGTGTATGTGTGTGCGTGCATTTGTGGAAAGAGAGAGAGAGCAACCATGAACAAACAGTATGTGGCACTTCCGGATCCAACCTGAGAGAGAACGAACTCGGTGGTCTTTTTCGGTCTGTGACATCATCCATGCCTGGTAAGTTGAATTTCATTTTTTCAACTTACTGATATTTGGGTGTCCAGCTAGGGCTGGGGGGGGGGTTATGGTACAAGAATGTCAGTGAAAAGTAATGACGGGGGAGGGGGGGGTTATGGTACAAGAATGTCAGTGAAAAGTAATGACGGGGGAGGGGGGGTTATGGTACAAGAATGTCAGTGAAAAGTAATGACGGGGGAGGGGGGGGGGGGTTATGGTACAAGAATGTCAGTGAAAAGTAATGACGGGGGAGGGGGGGCTGAATTCAGCGAGGCCAGCTGATATGTTACAAATGTCATTGTTGTCCTGTGTTTTTTTGGTATTGTATGGAGGTTCCGGATCCTATGGGAGGGATCGTTCAGTCTGTGACACCATCCATGCCGGGTAAGTTGAATTCCACGTGTGTGCTTGTACTGCTTTTCATTTTCAAAGTACACTTTCTCAATACATGTTTCTCTCATGTACAGTGTGGAGTATACATACCAGGGTTCATACAGTGGGAGGCATGGCTGGGTTCCCCCCTAGAATTTTGGGAGTTGAATAGAAATGAACATTTAGGAAGCATTTATTTTTAGTCTGATATTGTATCCCATTATGTTCCTATCATAACTGAGCCATTTAGTGCATAGGACCGAACACTGATCATCAGTGTGAAGTATAGACTCGTATGCAAAGATGTGCATCAAAGTAGTGTAGGTTCCAAAAAATGGGTGTGGCGAAGTACACTCGGAGCCCAACCCCCCCCCCTCCAACCAAAAATCCTGTATGAAACCGCATACAATACATCATAAAGTTGCAATTATATAGGATCATGAATAATTTGTTGTTTGTATTACAAATATCTTTGTTGTTTGTGTTTTTGTGTATATGAAATTGTTTTGTAGTGGAGTTCGACGTCCGATGGCATACGTTCCTTGTGGACACTCATAGATGTCTCCTACATGATCACAATCAGCACCACACACAACAACAACATATTTTATTGTTGAACTAATAATAATATTGGTATATAATGCATCAAACAATATTATTTCTATTTTTTTATTTTATTTTATTATTGATGGGAAAAGTGGATTTTTTTGGGGAAAAAATATTTTTTTTGAAGTATTAGTAGATGGCTTAAATATTATTCGATTTTCTCAATCAAAAAATGAGGGGAATCCCAAACTCTTGGTCTATTTAGTGATATATGGTTGCTATGGGGTTTTCCCAGCCAGCATCGAGTTAAAAAAATAAAACGGCACTGCTCTATTCCGAGGTAGAAAATTAGATTTTTCCGCGCGCGTCAAAATAATTCAGGAACGAGAGGGTTAACTCACTTTTGTACTTATATTTTTTAATATTATTATTTCTTTAAATACATTTTAGTGCATTAAAACATTAATAATAGATTCACTGAAGTAAGAAATAATGTCATTTAGTCACTTTCATTATCTTCATCAAGTTCTACATCTGTCACTTGGTCTGAGTTCATGCAGCCAGATCCTTTGCAATTACCACAGGCAAGGGAACATTTCACGTTATGCATCCTACACGTGCATTTCAAACTACTGCAATCACTTCGGCAGTTGCACCTGACTACCTGTAGTAGCTCATCAGGAGCCGGAGGTAAGTCTGTGTACACTGGTGTAGGTCCTCCATCACTTTCCTTCCACCCCCATTCAACTGGAAGGAGTTCATCTCCAGAGGCTTTCCACTTCTGCACCTGCAAATATACTCGAAGGCTATGATATTTTGCTGCAGCTGAAGTGGGTGGCAGTGTCTGTGGTTTCACATAAGAAGTGTTGGTAGCCACCTTTTTGCAAAATCGCTTATAGCGCAGGGTATTTAGTGTTTCTTGGGGTTTCCCATTGTAGATACTGACTATTGCTTCCTCCCCCGCAGCAACCACATCTTTGACCGAAGCTGACTGCATATCAAAGACCTTTGTCTGCTCACAAAAGTGTTGACTTGACTGGAATTTCTTGAGTGAGTTTCCCTTCCCAATGCCATGGATGTAAGAAGTTGTATCACAGCCAAGGATTGCGTGCAAAAAGAGAATATGGGTGCATATCTCTGGGCCTAGCTGTTTCTTGGTGGCCGTAATGTTCCACACTCTTGGATTCTTGGTGCCCATTTTTGGCTCTGGCTTAAAATATATGATATGAGAATCCACACTTGCATGATAGCACAGCAAACTAGCAAATCAGTATCATCACCTACTAGCACAGTGTTCACCCTTCTGGTTGACTCCACTGCTTTCTGCACAATGAGCAAATCAGCATCTCCAGAAGCATGATGAACTTCACACTTACTCATCATCAGGCTGTCACTGAGCATCTTTGTTTATTGATCTTGTTGGCTAAAAACTGTTCTTTCTTCATTGTGAGCTGCATATCACTGGTGAATGTAACAATTATAACAGCTTTTCCTTTAGTTCTTCTCTTATGTGTTATGTCCTTTGTAGATCTTCCTTCATAGCCATCAAAAACAACAAGTGCTTCACCATATTTTTTAGAAACATACCATGAGTAATGAGAGCATATCTCCTTGTATGTTGCCCCTTGTGACCAAGGAATATGCTGAAGAAGTGCACCACAATCCAGCACATATTGGACCTCACCAGTAATTCCAAAACTGTCTGGTGTCAGAAGAGTCCAGATGGCATTGGCCAGCACTGGTTTCTGTGGCTCTCGAAGTAGTAAGGTTGAATCAAAAGAGCTGGTGGGTAGCTGCATAGATCATACTTGAAAACATCCTTCATGTTGCCGGTTGCCCTTGCAGCTACTGTGAGTCGTTGAAATAGTAGTTGTGGATCAATACCACCAATCTTGACTGCACACTTCATGTACAGTGTAACAGCTTGATTAACTCTCTTGAAGGAGTATTCTGCTGCAGTTTTTCCTTCCATGCTAGCCAAGATTACTTTTCCAACATCTTTCGTGTGATTAACATTGACAGTACTATGTGCATGTACTCCAGTGGAGATACTGCATAGACTAGTGTCAGAAGTGAAGGGGTTCCTTTCTTGAAGGTATTTCAGGACTACATGAGTATCCTTCCAGTCACGTACTTGCCTAGCCTTGGCCATGTCCTTGTTCTGCTCTCCAGTGTTATAGATTACCCCTGGCAGCTCCTGCATGGCTCAGTTAACGTCAGCACATGCTGGCATGGATAAAGACTATATCAAACGTTGCTGCTCTGTCATTCCTCGACCTCTTGTGAGCCCTCCACTGGTTTTCATGCTACTCATAAGCACCTGCTCAATCACAAGATCTGAGGATAAACCAGTCACTTCTTCTCACAATGTGGAGGCCTGCTTTGAAGTGTTCATAAACATCTGGATGCTTATCTTGCAGGTCATGCATCTGCTGCAGGTACACTAAGACAGACTTTGTATAATTGTTGTGTCCAGATGCTGCCAAGTAAGGGAGCATATCTGAAAGAGTTTGGAGATGTAATTCCCAGTTACCAGTCCGCTCTGCCCGGATGTACTTTCGAAGAATACCAACCATCTCTATATACTGTAACCAGAGGGTAGCTGTTCTTGAGGATTTTAGTGATTTGCCTTCCCTTTCCAGAGCATCATTGATCCTGTACACCACATCAGACTGGCAAACTTGATCTGCACACATCAAACCCTGCATCAAATTCTCATAAAGCACAGAAACTTCCTCCAAGTCTGCATTTCTAGCAGTCTTCTCCATGACTTCTTCCACCTCAGTATCTTCACATTCAGGCACAGGTATGCCAAATGCCCTGGCTGATATAAGAACATTGAGTGCTGCATCAACGATGAGATGTGCCCGTACTGCTCGAGAAATGGCTTTGCCAGAGAGCATGTGTACTACTGCATTGGGTGCATAAATCGTTTCCAGCAATTCCTGCAGACCAGATCCAACCATGAGATGCCCAACAGCCCTAAGAAAACTCATCTCCATGTGAAATCCTCCCAATCGGATAACTATATCATTCAAGTCACTTTCAATTGGCTCAGTAACCATGATCATCAAGGCTTTCCACCAAAGTGGCTGATCAAATGTGATAATCGGTGTGACATCATGTCTGCGTGCATGCTCTTGGATATACCTCAGTGTCGAGTAGACACAGATAATGTCACCAGGATTTCATTGGTAAAAACATCACGGAAGACTTTCCAGGATGATTGCTGCCACGATGAACCAGCTGCATCATTCCAGACCACATTGGCCTTTGTGTTCCAAACATGATGGAAGTTTTCCATAGAATATCAAGATGAGCTGCTGGGTCCTGAACCTTTATATCATGTAGCTTTTGATAGGTTACTGAAGTCATTCCCCAAGACTTTCTCCTCTGTGATAAGCTATTGGCACTTGTCCTACCTTAGCTATGTCACTGAATGAGGCTTTCAGTCTAGTTACTGGGCTGATCTTCTTGGTTCCGGGAGTTATAGCAGCAATCATCCCCATACCATGGAAAGTGTCATTGCCATCAAGGGCTCGGATGTTGTGGTCTACATTGTCTGCGACATATTGTACAAACTGAGCTGTGAAGTTCGGTATGTCTGTTCCATAGGAGAGCGCAGCACTCCGTTCAAATCTGTGAACTTCATGGTAGGAGCAACAGAAACCATGATGGTGAAGTGAATCAATGAGAAAGCGTGATGCGAAATGATGATGAAGTTGAACTCCCAAGCCAACCTGCAATGGTGCCAGCAACACTCTTGGTCGAGCTGCTTGCATAATTGCCTGACCAATGGAGGCAATTTTCATCTGGGCTCCTTTCCTCTTGATCAACCCTTCAAGAAAACCTCTCAAAGTTTCAGACAAAAAGTTGATGCATTCATCAGACTCTAGAGATGGGTATACTACATTAGATGTCTCCACTGCTTTGATATCCTCTAGTATCAATTTAGAAGCTGTCTTGATTAACCTCATTTTGTCTGTTTCAGGATCAGCTTTCTGAACTGTAGAAGTCCTGAAGCAGAGCACTGGCTTTGGTCCTGAACGTGACCACATTAGGCTTACCATTGATCTCAGTTAGCACTATCTGTTCTCCAAAGTGTTCGTGAAGTTTCTGCTGCATGTATTTTTAGCTGTATGCATCCTGATTGGAGTCAACAAGTTTGTCTTCCATGCGGCAAATCAGATCTTGGATGGTGATCTGTTCATCATCATTCTCTGCGAGGAAACTAGCTACTTCCAATAAAGCATCCATCCTTTCCTCATCTTGAGGACGTCCTGATTTTTGCCTTTTGGAGCTGCTATCATGGACTGCTGGTACCTGTTTCCTTGTGCGGAAATTGCCATGGCGGCACACCTTGTGGTAGACTGCATCTGCAAGCATGCAGATCATGAACATGCAAAAGTCTTGATTGTACAGTATCTGCTCAGGCATCACCTATATCACGGCATATAGCAAGAATTTTATCTTTCATTTCTATTGTTTTTACTTGGAAAACATCATTACCAGAGCTCTTTCTCTTTCTCCCCAGATTTGCAGGCTGACCACAGAAGAAACAGTCAGTGCTCAAGTAAATTGCCCTTCACTTGACCTGAGTCCAGACTTTTGAATGTTATGTCCCAGTAGTTTAGCCACTTGCCGAGGATTGCAGTACTTATGTCTGCAATCCTGGTGTACCTTTTGACCAGATTTAGAGTGGATACTGTCACCCCTAGACTGGCTTGCCTTGTTGATGCTCAAGCTTCCTTTTTCACCGAGTGTAGCAGTTGGTGAAGTCCCATCTATTAGCTGGTTACAAATTACACAAACTTCTGAAACCTCCATGGCACATGGCACCACATGGAATTCAGGTCAAGGGTTAGAGGCAAATTATTCACATACATGTATGATGCAACTACATAAAATTAACACCTGACCTAAATTAGAAACAAAGACTTGAGAAATTCTACACTTTCCCCCCAGCGGATTCCTTAAGACTTTTAGTATGTTATAGAGCTTTTTTTTTTCTGTACAGGAAACACTTGAGAGAATTTATATTGCAATTAGTCCAAGGTCCAGGTATATAATGCCTGGACTAGTTAGTGACTTGACTGTTGGGCAAATGATTTTCTAGGGGTAAGCAGCTGAATATACCAGCATAAGACCTACATTGTATTCAGTTAGTGACTTGACTATTGGGCAATTGATATTCTAGGGGTAAGGAATTGAGTTTCTGAGATGGGTAAGGATCACTAAACCACGCTAAGTTTGTAAAGCCTATCTGTGAAAATCTGTCGCTCTTTGTCTTTATTTTTTCTGGCATTATTTTGAAGTTTTTAGTCCTAAAGTTCTTGCGCCCGCGCTAATGGTTACATTTTTAGCTAAGTATGTGGACACAATTGTTTCCCATTAGCAGGCCTACTAGCAAAAATGTACAGTATTGTTGTGTCTATATCATGATTACAGGGATCTCAGAAATTGTAAGTACAGTATCATTATGATAATGTAATCTGAGACCTTGTACAGCTAAGGTGACTTCAGTACATACCTGTGTGGCTAAGGTGACTTCAGTACATACCTGTGTGACTAAGGTGACTTCAGTACATACCTGTGTGGCTAAGGTGACTTCAGTACATACTTGCATGTGTGGCTAAGGTAACTTCAGTAACATACCTGTGTGGCTAAGGTGACTTCAGTACATACCTGTATGGCTAAGGTGACTTCAGTACATACCTGTGTGGCTAAGGTGACTTTTGTTCTTCCTGCATTCCAATCTAACCAAAATTGGTGTGTGCCACAGCGTGTGCTGCAGCTGCGTGGGAAGTCCTCGTAGCAATCATATAGTGTTACTAACTAATATTTTGGTATGAGAAGCCTCTGAATGCTGTTGTGCTTCTAAATTGTAGTTTAAACATATCGATCTCATGACAAAGACAGTAATGTACTAGCTTGGTGGACTATTACAACTAGTACGTTAATAAACTGGACAAAGAAGAGCGTAACAAGTTGCCCTCCTGTACAATGATGAAGTGGATTACGGTCACTATTTTGCTTGTATTCTTATTTGGATCAGTTTCTGCTAGTAAGTATAATTTTAGTTGGCTAGTTAAAAATTCAAGGATCATTGTTAATCTGTAAACATAGGAGTCAAACTATGATGCTTAACCCTTTCGTTCCGGATCCCGCTTTAAAGCGGGTTAAGACCGATTGACTTCTCCGAATTTTTAAAAATAGTTACTTTATAGCTAGAACCTTCAGATTGCATACACAGGTGCCCAATGCATTGGAGAAGCATCTAAAATAGCTTTCAGCCTGGACTGCTTCGACAGTACCTCACAGCAGTTGCGTTTATTTCTTCCTCGGCAAAAAAAAAAACATCGGTTCTCCGTCGAATTTTAAAAAAAGTTACCGTCTTCACAGCATCTTCATTTATGGATCCAGTCATCTCCAGAGCTTTGTAGAAGCAGCAAAAAATTGCTTGAGCTCAGTAGCCTTCCATAACACATTGAAACAACCGCTTCTTTGCCGACCAAGACTTTGCGGTTTGACTTACTGTCTTCTCCATTTTTTATAAAATCGCCAGTTCAACTGGGGTCCTCCCTATTACGTACAGTCTTAGGTAATGCTTATTACATCATAGGAAAAAAGTGAGCGTGTCGTGTGACCTCGGTAACTATGCAAAAAAAAATTTTTTTTCAAAGTCATTTTTTGGAAGATGGCGTCTAGAAGTTACAATGCGGTGCAAGTTTTAGACTTGCTTGATGTTGACTCTAGCGACTCAGGATCAAGCGGAGAGAAGGGAGACTACATCTAGGGCTATAGGAGGCCCTGTATCAGGGTTGGTGGACCAGACCCCGTCAACTCTGATACTGAAAATGGGAGTCAAGAAGATGATGAGGTAAGCTTGTCTTTCTCTTGTCTTTCTCTTGAAAAATAGCAAGCTTCTGTTGTGGAAAGGACTTATTTATAGCTATATTGAGATAGAGTAAGCTGTTTAGCTATAATATTATATATATTTCATTGAGTTTTGAGATTTGAAAGTTGCTTGTGGTTTTTTGAACAAATTCAAATTTTCAAAAAAATTAAAAAAGTTTTTACCACATATACTACTAGGACCAGATGTGAATGCAGTCACCGACCCAGATTACGCAGATGAGGGGACAGGAGCAGAGTCTTCCAGTGATGAAGGAGAGGATACGGGACCTGAGTCTTCCAATGATGAAACACGAATAGGCAGCAGGTTCCAGTGATGAAGAAGAGGAAGTGGCTCCTCCTGCTCCGAGTTCTGGACGTCCTCGCGGTCGGAGAAGGCGGGAATTGAAAAACAAGAGTCTGGTGGATGAGGTAGGGGGAGAGTGGAAGAAAGATGACAACACACTCATTGATATTCCATAATCTTTTGTGTAAAGGACCACAAACTTTGATATTTATGGCTGCTCTCCCCCCTCCCCCTCCCTGAACATCCCAAAAGTAATATGTATTGTTATTGTCGTTGTCGTTGTCTGTGTTTTTGTGGTGTTGTAGTGGAGGTGGAGCTGCACACTCGATGTATATGTGTGTGCGTGGAGTTGAAATGTTATTCTGGCGCTTCCAGATCTAACCGGGGAGGGAACGAACTCGGGGGGGGGGGGGGGGGTCTTTTCCAATCGGGGCTACTATGCCCATGTAAGTTGAATTTCATGTATGTGTATGTGTGTACACCAGTCAATTTATATTATACATTTATTTTTATGATCTGTATTCACCTGTATCTTCTTTTTTCTAGTGTGTGTGTGTGTATGTGTGTGTGTGCATTTGTGGAATGAGAGAGAGCATCCGTGGACAAACAGTATGTGGCGCTTCCGTATACAACCTGGGAGGGAACTCTGGATCTTTTTGGATCGTGACTACTATGCCCATGTAAGTTGAATTTCATGTGTGTGTGTGGTGTGTACACCAGTCAATTTATGTATAATAAAATATACATTTATTTTTATGATCTGTATTCACCTGTAGCTTCTTTTTTCTTGTGTGTGTGTGTGTATGTGTGTGCGTGCATTTGTGGAAAGAGAGAGAGAGCAACCATGAACAAACAGTATGTGGCACTTCCGGATCCAACCTGAGAGAGAACGAACTCGGTGGTCTTTTTCGGTCTGTGACATCATCCATGCCTGGTAAGTTGAATTTCATTTTTTCAACTTACTGATATTTGGGTGTCCAGCTAGGGCTGGGGGGGGGAGGGGGGGGGGGGGGTTATGGTACAAGAATGTCAGTGAAAAGTAATGACGGGGAGGGGGGGTTATGGTACAAGAATGTCAGTGAAAAGTAATGACGGGGGAGGGGGGGTTATGGTACAAGAATGTCAGTGAAAAGTAATGACGGGGGAGGGGGGGTTATGGTACAAGAATGTCAGTGAAAAGTAATGACGGGGGAGGGGGGGGCTCAATTCAGCGAGGCCAGCAGTTATGTTACAAATGTCATTGTTGTCTTGTGTTTTTTTGGTATTGTATGGAGGTTCCGGATTCTATGGGAGGGATCGTTCAGTCTGTGACACCATCCATGCCGGGTAAGTTGAATTCCACGTGTGTGCTTGTACTGCTTTTCATTTTCAAAGTACACTTTCTCAATACATGTTTCTCTCATGTACAGTGTGGAGTATACATAGCAGGTGTTCATACAGTGGGAGGCTAGCGCTGGGTTCCCCCCTAGAATTTTGGGAGTTGAATAGAAATGAACATTTAGGAAGCATTTATTTTTAGTCTGATATTGTATTCCATTATGTTCCTATCATGACTGAGCCATTTAGTGCATAGGACCGAACACTGATTATCAGTGTGAAGTATAGACTCGTATGCAAAGATGTGCATCAAAGTAGTGTAGGTTCCAAAAAATGGGTGTGGCGAAGTACACTCGGAGCCCCACCCCAAACAAAAATCCTGTATGAAACCGCATACAATACATCATAAAGTTGCAATTATATAGGATCATGAATAAATTGTTGTTTGTATTACAAATATCTTTGTTGTTTGTGTTTTTGTGTATATGAAATTGTTTTGTAGTGGAGCTCGACGTCCGATGGCATACATTCCTTGTGGACACTCATAGATGTCTCCTACATGATCACAATCAGCACCACACACAACAAACAACATATTTTATTGTTGAACTAATATAATATTGGTATATAATGCATCAAACAATATTATTTCTATTTTATTTTATTTTTTTATTGATGGGAAAAGTGGATTTTTTGGGGGGGGAAAATTTTTTTTTTGAAGTATTAGTAGATGGCTTAAATATTATTCAATTTTCTCAATCAAAAAATGAGGGGAAACCCAAACTCTTGCTCTATTTAGTGATATATGGTTGCTATGGGGTTTTCCCAGCCAGCATCGAGTTAAAAAAATAAAACTGCAATGCTCTATTCCGCGGTAGAAAATTAGATTTTTCCGCGCGCGTCAAAACAATTCAGGAACGAGAGGGTTAAGAATGAATTTAATAGATGAATCTAATTGATGGACTATAACGAGTATGCATCTATACTAGTGGTGTGTTTGAGCACAAATGGCGAGCGAGCCTTAAACTACACTATTGTTAAACGATTGATTTTAACAACTAACATTCAAACTACTAAAATAAAGTTTGCGGTAAAGGGGATTCAATGTCATAGTAACCGCTCCCCTCAACTGTTTGAATTGAAAAAGAAGCAACAAAATCAAGTCACGTAAATTTTCTTTGTGATATTCTTAATAGTAGTTGTAACGCACAATACTTTCACACGACTGAACATACCTACGCAAGATTTACCTTCGTGGTTCGTCTAGTGGACAAGAATTTTCAAGTAAATGCTGTTGAGTAGGGCTTATAACTGTGACAAATAGCGTATTAACTTACCACCGCCACTAACTCGAATAGAAATGGAGTTCCCATAGGTTTTGAGTCTTAACTGCACCTGCAAAAGAATTCAAAGTGGTAAACAATTCAATTTCTGTAGTTTCAGAATAAACTGGGGTCAAGCCTAAAAAGCCGTGTTTTTTTTGGAGAAAAAAGTTCCCCCCGCGCGCGTTTAAGGGGCATACGTACCATCCATACAAACATTATTGGCGAGCGAGCGAGACACTTTCAGGGGTAACGCAATCGAGATTTCGCTATATTTATTTATCTGTTTATGGGGTACGTGAGACCTCTGTTTTCGCCCGCGCTTCTAATTACGTAAGTTAGGTAAAGCGTTTACAGTTCCAGTATTTTTCAATTAACGAGCTCTGAGAATCCTTAGTGGCGGTGTTAAGTCAATGCGCTCTTTGTCATGGTTATAAGCCGTGGGCAACAGTATTTACTTGAAAATACATTGTCCACTCGACTACCGCTAAGGTAAGTCTGTGTAGGTGCATGTCCAGTTGTGTCAAAACATTGTGTGTTACAACCACTACTTAGCTAAAGAATATCACAAAGAAAACGTTTAAATAACGTGTATTGTTTTGTTGTTGTTTTTTCCCCTTCAATTCAAGCAGTTGCAGAGAGTTGTTACTATGGCACTGAAATCCCTTTACCTTGTATGCGAAATTTAAAAACTGGACCTTATTTTCAGTAGCTTCAGTGTTAGAAGTCAAGATCACTCATATAAAAATAGTATAGTCTTTAGGCTCGCTCGCCATTTGTGCTCAAGCACACCACTAGTATAGCATGTATGTATGTGGGATGGTACGTATGCCCTTTAAACACGCGCGCGTGGAACGTTTTTATCCAAAAAACACGGCTTTTTAGGCTTGACCCCAGTTTATTCTGAAACTACAGCATTAAGCAAGCCTTACTTTATACTTAAGCGCAGAAGTCTGAGAAAATTCCTGCGAAAATGCTTGCTTTTCAAGAAACAAAAAGTTGATTCGACCGGTTACTATGGCATTGAAGACCCTTTTCCAGACTTAATTTCAAAACTTCGCCGTTTAATGGGGGTTTTATGGGGGATACGGAGTGCCGGTTGTTGGTTTTCAAGAGCCGTTGGTAGTCAGAGAATGCCGTAGTATTAATGCTAAGGAAGCTACTACTTTTCGAGAGAAGCTGAGGTAAGTACGTAATTCCATATTTGTTAACTAAATATGCAAAATTAACTCTGGCCTTTCTTTTTTGTACCTAAGAGCTTGTCAACAGTGACTGGTAAATTCAAATTGTCAGATTGGCTCAAATTTGGTACTACAAAAGTTACCACTGCTTAAGAAAATGAGGTAAGAAAGTTATTTTGTATTTGTGTGCTAAAATTGATTGTCTTTTGTTTTTGTAGGTGAGAGCTTGTTGTCAATAATTCAAGGTAATTCTGATGGTCAAAGTAACTTCAATTTGATACTACAGAAGTTATCAATGCTCAAGAATGATGTAAGTAGTAATTCCATATTTGTTGGCTAAAATTACAAATAATAACACTGGTTTATTTTTTATCGTAGCTGAGAGCTTGTTCAAGAATTAGCTACTGGTGATTGAGATTATCAGAATGGTTGATGTTTGATACAAAAGTTACCATTAATTAGGTAGAGAGTGATTTTGTGCTTGTTTGCTGAAATCAAATGTCATAACTGCTATTATAGTGTTTGCATGAAGTAAGCTAAAAATAGTAACATTTTATGTTACCTAACTAACAAGCTCTCAGCTACGATAAAAAATAAACCAGTGTTATTATTTGTAATTTTAGCCAACAAATATGGAATTTACTTACCTCATTCTTGAGTATTGATAAATTCTGTAGTATCAAATTGAAGTTACTTTGACCATCTGAATTACCTTGAATTCTTGACAACAAGCTCTCACCTACAAAGACAATCAATTTAGCACACATTTACAAAATAACTTTCTTGACTCATTTTCTTGAGCAGTGGTAACTTTTGTAGTACCAAATTTGAGTCATTCTGACTGTTTGAATTTACCAGTCACTGTTGGCAACAAGCTCTTAGCTATAAAAAAGAAAGGCCAGAGTTATTTTTGCATATTTAGCTAACAAATATGAAATTACGTACTTACCTCAGCATCCCTGGAGTAGTAGTAGCTTCTTTAGCATTAATACTTTATGTGCTTACATACGTTTTAAGAAGTAGTGATAGCTCTCTTAGTACTGACTACAGGTGGCTCTTGACAACTAACAAGCTGCACTTAGCCGGAAAAAAGGCGAAGCTTTGAATTATAATCTGGTAAAGGGTCTTCAATGCAACCTTTAATTTTAACAATCAAATACAAAATTACCTTCTTACCTCATATTCTTGAGATGTGGTAACTTCTGTAGTATCAAATTGTAGCCACTCTGACTATCTGAATTTACCAGTCACTCTTGACAAAAAGTTCTCAAATACAAAAAAGAATGGTCAGAGTTATTTTTGTATTTTTAGCTAGCAAATATGGAATTACGTATTTACCTCAGCTTCCCCCAAATATTGATAGCCTCCTTAGCATTAATATTAAAACATTCTGACTGTTGACAACAAACAATTGGCACTTCGTAGCCTCCCAAAACGGCGAAGTTTTGAAAATTAAGTCTGGTAAAGGGTCTTCAATGCCTTAGTAACCGGTGGCAGCAACTGTTCCTGACTTGAAAAACAAACGTTTTCGCAGGAATTCTCTCACAATTTTTAGTCCAAGTTTAAAGTAAGACCTGGTTAATGTCGTAGTATCCCAAGAAACTGGGGTCAAGCCTGAAAAGCCGTGTTTTTTGGAGAAAAAATGCCCCCCGCGTCCGTGCTTGAGAGGCATATGTACCATCCATACATACTTACATACATATACATATAACATATACCCAATTTTGCATTATCCACCCCTAATACTGTCTCGCTCGCTCCGCTCGCTCGCCAATAACATATACCCAATTTTTCATTATCCACCTCTAATAGTATCTCGCTCGCTTTGCTCGCTCGATAATCAACTAGTGATGTGCTTGAGCACAAATGGCGAGCGAGCCTGCCTAGTTAGGTAACATAAAACTACATTATTGTTACTATGTTTTAGCTTAGTTCATGCAAACAATAAATAGCAGTTATGACCTCTTATTTCAGCAAACAAATACAAAATTACTCTCTTACCTGATTAATGGTAACTTCTGTAGTATCAAACATCTGCCATTCTGATACCAGTAACTCTTGGACAAGCTCTCAGCTACAATAAATAAAAAAAACCAGTGTTATTATTTGTAATTTAAGCCAACAAATATGGAATTACTACTTACCTCAATTTCCTCAGTATTGATAACTTCTGTAGTATCAAGGTTTAGTTTTTATGACTATCTGAATTACCGTGAATCCTTGACAACAAGCTCTCAGCTACAAAAACAAAAGACCATCAATTTTAGCACACAAATACAAAATTACTTTCTTGCCTGAGCAGTGGTAATTTCTGTAGTATCAAATTTAAGCCATTCTGACTATTTGAATTTACCAGTTACTGTTGACAACAAGCTCTTAGCTACATAAAAGAAAGGCCAGAGTTATTTTTGCATATTTAGCTAATAAAAATGGAATTACGTACTTACCTCGCATTCCCTAGAGTAATAGTAGCCACCTTAGCATTAATATTACAGCATTCTGACTACCAATGGCTCTTGATTTGACAACCAACAATCGGCACTTCGTATCCTCCTCAAACGGCGAAATTTTGAAATTAAGTCTGGAAAAGGGTCTTCAATGCCATAGTAACCAGTCGCAGCAACTTTTGTGTCTTGAAAAACAAGTGTTTTAGCAGGAATTTTCTCACACTTCGGAGCTTAAGTTAAAATAAGGCTTACTTAACGCTTTTATTAAACTGGGGTCAAGCCTAAAAAGCTGTGTATCTTGGAGAAAAAAAGGGAACCACCGCACGCGTTTAAAGGGCATTCATACCATCCATACACACACACACATGTATATTATATATATATATATATACTAGTGGTGTGCTTGAGCATAAATGGCGAGCGAGCCTGATAGTTAGGTAACATAAAACTAAGTATTGTTACTATGTTTTAGCTTAGTTCATGCAAACACCATAATTTCAGCAAACAAATACAAAATCACTCTCTTACCTTATTAATGGTAACTTTTGTAGTATCAAACATCTGCCATTCTGATAATCTCAATTACCAGTAATCTTGAACAAGCTCTCAGCTTTAGCCAACAAATATGGAATTACTGCTTACCTCAATTTCCTGAGTATTGATAACTTCTGTAGTATCAAATTGAAGTTACTTTGACTATCTGAATTACTTCGAATTCTTGACAAGCACTCAGCTACAAAAACAAAAGACCATCAATGTTAGCACACAAATACAAAATTACTTTCTTACCTCATTTTCTTGAGCAGTAGTAACTTCCGTAGTATCAAATATATGCTATTCTGGCTATTTGAATTTACCAGTCACTTTGACAACAAGCTCTTAGCTACAAAAAAAGAAAGGCCAGAGTTATTTTTGCATATAGTAGCTAACAAATATGGAATTACGTACTTACCTAAGCTTCACGGGAGTAGTAGTAGCTTCCTTAGCATTAATATTACAGCATTCTGACTATCAATGGCTCTTGACAACAAACAAGCAGCACTCCGTATCCCCCCTAAAACGGCGAAGTTTTGAAATTACATTTGGAAAAGGGTCTTGAATGCCATAGTAACCGGTCTCAGCAACTTTTTGTGTCTTGAAAAACAAGGGTTTTCGCCAGAATTTTCTCACACTTCGGAGCTTAAGTTTGAAGTAAGGCTTGTTTAATGCTGTAGTTTCAGAATAAACTTGGGTCAAGCCTAAAAAGCCGATTTTTTAGGAGTAAAAAGTTCCCCGCGCACGCATTTAAGGGGCATACGTACAATCCATACACACATTATCACATATATACATACTAGTGGTGTGCTTGAGCACAAATGGCGAGCGAGACACTTACAGGGGTAACACAATTGAAAATTGGGGATGTTTGTTTATTTGTATATATGTTTGGACGTACGTATGTAATTAAACGCACACGCGGGAAACTTTTTTCTCCAAAAAACACGGCTTTTTTGGCTTGACCCCACTTTATTCTGAAACTATAGCATTAAGCAAGCCTTACTTTATACTTAAAGCTCCAAAGTGCGAGAAAATTCCTGCGAAAACGCTTGCTTTTCAAGAAACAAAAAGTTGATTCGACCGGTTACTATGGCATTGAAGACCCTTTTCCAGACTTAATTTCAAAACTTCGCCGTTTTAGGGGGGATACGGAGTGCCGATTGTTGGTTGTCAAGAGCCATTGTTAGTCAGAATGTCATAGTATTAATGCTAAGGAAGCTACTACTACTCTAGGGAAGCTGAGGTAAGTACTTAATTCCATATTTGTTAGCTAAATATGCAAAATAACTCTGGCCTTTCTTTTTTGTAGCTAAGAGCTTGTTGTCAACAGTGACTGGTAAATTCAAACAGTCAGAATGGCTCAAATTTGGTACTACAAAAGTTACCACTGCTCAAGAAAATGAGGTATGAAAGTAGTTTTTTATTTGTGTGGTGCTAAAATTGATTGTCTTTTGTTTTTGTAGCTTGTTGTCAAGAATTCGAGTTAATTCAGATAGTCAAAGTAATTTAAATTTGATACTACAGAAATTATCAATACTCAGGAAATTGAGGTAAGTAGTAATTCCATATTTGTTGGCTAAAATTACAAATAATAACACTGGTTTATTTTTTATCGTAGCTGAGAGCTTGTTCAAGAGTTACTGGTAATTGAGATTATCAGAATGGCAGATGTTTGATACTACAAAAGTTACCATTAATCAGGTACGAGAGTGATTTTGTATTTGTTTGCTGAAATACAAGGTCATAACTGCTATTATAGTTTTTGCATGAACTAAGCTAAAATATAGTAACAATTCTTAGTTTTATGTTACCTACTATCAGGCTCGCTCGCCATTTGTGCTCAAGCACACCACTAGTTAGGTAACATAAAACTACAGTATTGTTACTATGTTTTAGCTTGGTTCATGCAAACACTATTATAGCAGTTATGATCTTTTATTTCAGCAAACAAATACAAAATCACTCTCCTATCTGATTTGTTAACTTTTGTAGTATCAAACATCTGCCATTCTGATAATTTCAATTACTAATAACTCTTGAACAAGCTCTCAGCTACGATTAAAAAAAAAACAACAGTGTTATTATTTGTAATTTTAGCCAACAAATATGGAATTACTACTTACCTCAATTTCCTGAGTATTGATAATTTCTGTAGTATCAAATTTAAATTACTTAGACTATCTGAATTAACTCGAATTCTTGACAACAAGCTCTCAGCTACAAAAACAATAGACAATCAATTTTAGCACACAAATAAAAAACTACTTTCTTACCTCATTTTCTTGAGCAGTGGTAACTTTTGTAGTACCAAATTTGAGCCATTCTGACTGTTTGAATTTACCAGTCACTGTTGACAACAAGCTCATAGCTACAAAAAAGAAAGGCCTGAGTTATTTTGCATATTTAGCTATCAAATATGGAATTACGTACTTACCTAAGCTTCACGGGAGTAGTAATAGCTTCCTTAGCATTAATACTACGGCATTCTGACTACCTATGGCTCTTGACAACCAACAATCGGCACTCCGTATCCCCCTAAAACAAAGAAGTTTTAAAATTAAGTCTGGAAAAGGGTCTTCAATGCCATAGTAACCGGTCAAATCAACTTTTTGTTTCTTGAAAAGCAAGCGTTTTCGCAGGAATTTTCTCACACTTCGGAGCTTAAGTATAAAGTAAGGCTTACTTAATGCTGTAGTTTCAGAATCAACTGGGGTCAAGCCTAAAAAAGCCGTGTTTTTAGGAGAAAAAAGTTCCCCGCGCACGCGTTTAAAGGGCATACGTACCATCCATACATACATACATATATACTAGTGGTGTGCTTGAACACAAATGGCGAGCGAGCCTGATAGTTAGGTAACATAAAACTAAGTATTGTTACTACGCTTTAGCTTAGTTCATGCAAACACTATAATAGCAGTTGTGACATTTTATTTCAGCAAACAAATACAAAATCACTCTCTTACCTGATTAATGATAACTTTTGTAGTATCAAGCATCTGCCATTCTGATAATCTTAATTACAAGTACCTCTTGAACAAACTCTCAGCTACGATAAAAAGATAAACCACAGTGTTATTATTAGTAATTTTAGCATACAAATATGGAATTACTACTTACCTCAATTTTCTGAGTATTGATAAATTCTGTAGTATCAAATTTAACTCACTTTGACTATCTGAATTACCGTGAATTATTGACAACAAGCTCTCAGCTACAAAGACAAAAGATAATCAATTTTAGCACACAAATAAAAAATTACTTTCTTACCTCATTATCTTGAGCAGTGGTAACTTTTGTAGCGCCAAATTTGAGCCAATCTGACTATTTGAAATTACCAGTCACTGTTGACAAGCTCTTAGCTACAAAAAAGAAAGGCCAGAGTTAATTTTGCAAATTTAGCTAACAAATATGGAATTGCGTGTACTTACCTCAGCTTCCCTCGAGAAGTAGTAGTTGCCTTAGCATCAATACTACGGCATTCTGACTATCAATGGCTCTTGACAACCAACAATGGGCACTCCGTATCCCCATAAAACGGCGAAGTTTTGAAACTAAGTCTGGAAAAGGGTCTTCAATGCCATAGTAACCGGTTGAATCAACTTTTTGTTTCTTGAAAAGCAAGCGTTTTCGCAGGAATTTTCTCACACTTCTGCGCTTATGTATAAAGTAAGGCTTGCTTAATGCTGTAGTTTCAGAATAAACTGGGGTCAAGCCTAAAAAGCCGTGTTTTTAGGAGAAAAATGTTTCCCGCGCGCGTGTTTAAAGGGCATACGTATCGTCCATACATATATACATATATACATACTAGTGGTGTGCTTGAGCACAAATGGCGAGCGAGCCTTAAACTTCACTATTGTTAAACTATTGATTTTAACAACTAACATTCAAACCACTAAAATAAAGTCGAGTTGTTAAATTACGCATATGCGGTAAAGGGATTTCAGTGCCATAGTAACAACTCTCTGCAACTGCTTGAATTGAAGAAAAAACAACAACAAAAAACAATACATTTAAACGTTTTCTTTGTGATATTCTTTAGCTAAGTAGTGGCTGTAACACACAATGCTTTGACACAACTGGACATGCACCTACACAGACTTACCTTCGCGGTAGTCTAGTTGACAATGTATTTTCAAGTAATACTGCTGCGCACGGCTTATAACCATGACAAAGAGCGCATTGACTTACCACCGCCACTAACTCGAATAGAAATGGAAGTCCCTTAAGTTTTCATGTTTTAACTGCACCCGCAAAAGAATTCAAAACGGTAAACAATTCAATTTCTAGGGTGATACGGGTACTGATCGATAAACCAGAGGATTATGTTTAGTGCAATTTGGGACGGGGTCACCCACATAACTAACACAAAAACGCGAGGGTCAAAGTACAAAATTACATACGTACGTCCAAACATATAAATAAACTAGGTGTGCTTAAGCACAAATATCGAGCGAGCCTGATTTAGGTAACATAAAACTACAGTATTGTTACTATGTTTTAGCTTAGTTCATGCAAATACTACAATATCAGCAAACAAATACAAAATCACTCTTACCTGATTAATGGTAACTTCTGTAGTATCAAACATCTGCCATTCTGATACCAGTAACTCTTGGACAAGCTCTCAGCTACGATAAAAAATAAAAAAACCAGTGTTATTATTTGTAATTTTAGCCAACAAATATGGAATTACTACTCACCTCAATTTCCTGAGTATTGATAACTACTGTAGTATCAAATTTAAGTTACTTTGACTATGTGAATTACCTCACATTATTGACAACACGCTCTCAGCTACAAAAACAAAAGACAATCAATGTTAGCACACAAATACAAAATTTCTTTCTTACCTCATTTTCTCGAGCAGTAGTAACTTCCGTAGTAGCCATTCTTACTACTTGAATTTACCAGTCACTGTTGATAACAAGCTCTTAGCTACAAAAAAGAAAGTCCAGAGTTATTTTTGCATATTTAGCTAACAAATATGGAATTATGTACTTACCTCAGCTTCCCTCGAGTAGTAGTAGCTTCCTTTACTACGGCATTCTGACTACCAATGGCTCTTGACAACCAACAATCGGCACTCCGTATCCTCCTAAAACGGGGAAGTATTGAAATTAAGTCTTCAATGCCATAGACCAGTCGAATCAACTTTTTGCTGTAGTTTCAGAATAAACTGGGGTCAAGCCTAAAAAGCCGTGTTTTTAGGAGAAAAAAGTTCCCCGCGCGTGCGTTTAAAGGGCATACGTACCATCCACACATACATATAATATACATATAACATATTATTGAAAAAACTGACTAGCACAATAAACTGAATATGATAAACTAAAATGATACAACTAGGTGACAACCACAAAACAATGCATCTAGTGATATAGCTTGTGGCAATATGCACATACATAATGCTTTAGGTTAAATACATGACAATGTATAGTTGTAAGTGTTTATTTCCAACACTCCTCCTCACTTGCAACTGGGCATGACTCTAACTCCAGCCAAAAACTGTAACTTGACAAGTTGATCATGACCAAGACCTTTTGTCAACATGTCTGCGATCATTTCCTCTGTTGGGCAATATCTCAGCTGAACTACTCCATTACGAACAAGTTCTCGGATGAAATGATATTTAATTTCGATGTGTTTTGTACGTCCATGGAATTGAGGATTTTTTGCTATCTGTATAGCCGATTGGTTGTCCTCATAGACAATAAGCTCCTCCACTGAACTCGCACACAACTCTGAAATGAGTAGTCTCATCCACACTGCTTCTTGTCCTGCACTTGCCAGGGCCATATACTCGGCCTCTGCTGTTGACAGTGCAACACATGATTGTTTTTTGCTTCTCCAGCTCACTGGACAACTGCCAATCTGGAAAAAATAGCCAGATGTAGATTTTCTGTCATCCAAATCTCCTCCCCAATCTGAGTCAGAGTATCCAACACATTTGCTTGACGTTTCCTTGCTGTAAAGCAGACCAAATTTTGTAGTGCCTTTCAGATATCTCATAATTCTCTTCACTCCAATCCAATGCTGAGTATTTGGTCGTGATGAAAACTTGGCAACATTGTTCACGGCATATGTAATATCTGGTCTAGTTCCAACAGATAAATACATGAGGCTTCCAACAGCTGACTGATACATTTTTTGGTCAAATTTCTCTTCATCTTCTGTGCCCTTTACCAATTTGGTACAAGTGTCAACAGGAGTCTTCACTGACTTAGCATCCTCCATGCCAAATTTTTTAAGAAGATTTTGAGTGTAGACAGGCTGACCAATCCAGACTTCATTTGCTTCATCATTCTGAACTACTTTCAACCCAAGGAAATAGTGAAGCTTTCCCATGTCCTTGATATCGAAACCCTTGGCCAGTGCTTGCTTAACATTCTTCAATTGCTCCTCCTTTTTAGCTGCAAGAACAATGTCATCCACATACACTCCAATATTGAACATTTCTCCTTCACATCTTCTGTAGATACAAGGATCACTCTCACTTTGAATAAATCCCATTGTATTCAGTTGATCGTTCAACACAGAATTCCAACAGCGAGGTGATTGTTTTAAACCATAAATGCTTTTCTCCAGTTTACACACAAGATGTTCTTCTCCCCTCTTGATGAAACCGTCTGGCTGCTTCATATATACTTCCTCCTCAAGTTCTCCATTGAGAAAGGCAGTAGTAACATCAATCTGATGAATCTGTAAGTCATTCTGTACAGCCAGTGCAATCAGAGCACGAAGTGATTCCAGTCTAATCACCGGACAGAAAGTTTCATCATAGTCAGTGCCGAACTTCTGTGAAAAACCTTGAGCTACTAAGCGAGCTTTATAACGTTCCACTGAACCATCTGCTAAAATCTTGACTTTGAATACCCATTTACTGCCAACTGGTGTTCGATCTTTTGGTAATTCTGTTAAAGTCCAGACTTTATTGTCATCTAGAGACTTAATCTCCTTTGCCATTGCTTCCACCCACTTTTCTTTATCAGAACTCTCCAATGCTTCATCCAATGTAGTCGGTGTTGTTGGCTCCCTTGCTTGACTATCACTAATGCTTGCTCTTTCTCCATAAAATTCTGGAGTTTGCTTCGCTCTCTCAGAGCGTCTCAGAACAGGCTGCACAGTAGCCTCTGAAGTAGCAACTTCATTTTCTAGATGATCAGAAGACTCTTCAGTATTAAGTTCCAACTCCACAAAATGTTTTTCTTCTTCTGTACACAACGTTTCTCCAATTTCACTATTGGTACTTTTTTCATTGAAATGAACATCTCGACTGTAAATCACTCTTGATCTGCTCGAATCATAGAGTCTATAACCTTTCGTTTCCTCTCCATAGCCCAGGAAAATACATTTTCTTGACTTTGAATCCAATTTTTTTCTTTCATCCTTGGCTACATGAGCATATGCGTCACATCCAAAAACACGGAAGTGCTCTACTTGTGGCTTCTGTTTCATCCACGCTTCAAATGGAGTCATGTCTTCAATAGCCTTAGTCGGACTTCTATTTCTCAGATAAACTGCAGTAGATACAGCTTCTGCCCAAAATGCTTGAGGTAGTTTAGCATCAACCAACATAGAACGCAGTGTCTCAACTAAAGTCCTGTTCATCCGTTCAGCTATACCATTTTGCTCGGGTGATTTGGGAACTGTACGCTCATGACGTATCCCTTCTGACTTCAAGTAGTCCTTGAATTCAGTAGAAAGATATTCACCTCCATTGTCAGAACGTAGAACTTTTAGGTGTTTTCCACTGGATCTCTCCACTAGAGCCTTCCACTTCAGGAAATAATTGAATACTTCATCCTTTTTCTTCAAAACATAGACCCATGTGTAGTGGGAGAAATCATCAATGAATGTTAAAAAATACTCAGCTCCACCCAAAGATTTTGCATTCACTTTCCCACATACATCACTATGTACTAAAGCAAGTGGCTCCTTTGCTCTTCCACTATTGCTAGTTGGGAATTGAGTTCTGTGATGTTTGCCTTCCACACATGCCTCACAAAAATCAATTTGCTTCAATGCATTAAAATCAAATCCTCTCACCATCTTGCTTCTTGCGAGTCTTTGAAGATTTTGTATTCCGAGATGCCCAAAACGACGATGCCAGATGTTCTCATTTGTCTTGCGATTTGCAACATTGACTTTCACATTACCCATTGAGCAATTCAAATAATACAGACTTCCAATTTTTGATCCTTCCGCTATTAACTTCCCTTTTGCATTATATATTTGGCAACCTTTCTCATTGAAATCAGTAGTGTTGCCCAATTCCGTCGCCTTTGAAATGCTCAGTAAATTGTAAGACAACTTTGGCACATACAGAACATCAAGTAATCTGCACTCGTTCCATTTCTCGTCTGGCAGTTTCATATTCACAAAAATTATTCCTCTGCCAGTTGCCTTCAAGGTGCGTCCATCTCCAATCGAAACATCAATAGGATGTTTCAAATCTTCAAGTTTGTCAAACAGTTCACTGTCACAGCACATATGACAGCTTGCTCCCGAGTCTATAATCCATTTACTAGGAGTACTAGCTGAGAGCACTTTGTGACTGACCATCAGAGCATCACTTCCGCTGTCTGCGCTGCACTCGTCCACTACAGAAGCTTTGTTTGCTTTCTGCTTTCCATGGCGGTTAGGCCTAAACTTCTTCTTCTCACCAGATAGGAGATGACAATTCCGCTTGATATGACCTGTTTTCCCACAATGAAAACACTCCACAGATTTCCTTTTGAATCTACTTGTCATTGCCTTTTCATGACTTGATCCAGATCCTTCACGATCCTTCAATTTTCTCTCCTCGTGTAACAAACGCTCTGTTACTACGTCCAAATTTGGTACGTCAGTACTTGCCTCTAGAGCTGTTACCAACATGTTGAAAGGCTCAGGTAAACTTGCCAAAAGATGCACCACTCGATCCTCCTCTTTGATTGGATCACCTATGACAGCAAGTCCCTCAAATAACTCTGTCAAAACTTTTATGTGCTTCTGGACTGACTCCCCTTCTTTCAACCTCAATAAATACAGTTTTCTGCGAAGTTCCAGCTTATTTGCCCATGTTTTCTTTAGAAATTGATCAGACAACTTCTTCCAGACTACAATAGGGTCATCAGGCTCCCCTAGTAGATACAGCAATGAGGGCTCAACGGACAAAACAATAGTAGCTAGAGCACGGTCCCTTCTGCTCATGAATTTCGCATATTTTTCAGCTTGTGCTTGACCAGGAGCACCTTCTGTTCCATTCACAATGTTCCATAGTCCATCTTTTATCAATGCCATGCGACACTGAATTTTCCAGGTTGGATAATTTGAACCATTCAATGGAACCAGAGTGACAGATTTTGATTCTGCCATATTTCACTCCTCTACAGCTAGCAGTCCTTAAATATCCACCAGCTAAATCTCTGCCCAAGTGTCTGGGCCCATAACCTATTGAAAAAACTGACTAGCACAATAAACTGAATATGATAAACTAAAATGATACAACTAGGTGACAACCACAAAACAATGCATCTAGTGATATAGCTTGTGGCAATATGCACATACATAATGCTTTAGGTTAAATACATGACAATGTATAGTTGTAAGTGTTTATTTCCAACACATATACCCGATTTTGCATTATCCACCCCTAATACTGTCTCGCTCGCTTCGCTCGCTCGCTTACTAGTGATATGCTTGAGCACATATGGCGAGCGAGCCTGACAGTTAGGTAACATAAAAACTACAGTATTATTACTCTGTTTTAGCTTAGTTCATGCAAACACTATAATAACAGTTATGATCTTTTGTTTCAGCAAACAAATACAAAATCACTCTCTTACCTGATTAATGGTAACTTTTGTAGTATCAAACATCTGCCATTCTGAAAATCTCAATTACCAGTAACTCTTGGACAAGCTTTCAGCTACACCAACAAAATATGGAATTACTACTTAACTCAATTTTCTGAGTATTGCTAACTTCAATTTAACTTACTTTGACTATCTGAATTACCTCGAAATCTTGGCAACAAGCTCTCAGCTACAATAGCAAAAGATAATCAATTTTAGCACACAAACACAAAATTACTTTCTTACCTCATTTTCTTGAGCAGTGGTAACTTTTATAGTGCCAAATTTGAGCCATTCTGACTATTTGAATTTACCAGTCACTGTTGACAACAAGCTCTTTAGCTACATAAAAAAAGGCCAGAGCTATTTTTGCATATTTAGCTAACAAATATAGAATTAC
>WLWD01002120.1_pt1 | contig 77242 bp, 54 predicted proteins | sample 6712731 | NCBI WGS metagenome assembly WLWD01 (sample SAMN12718690, study PRJNA576275) | sponge metagenome | isolation source: marine sponge | host: Mycale hentscheli | place: New Zealand: South Island, Marlborough, Capsize Point | collected 2014-11-01 | reverse complement strand
ATTTTTATTCTTCCAATACTGTGTTGGCGAAAGAATCATTTTTATTCTTCCAATACTGTGTTGGCGAAAGAAAGAAACCATGTAAGAATTTTTGGGGGAGGCTGAGAAAAATATGTATTTTGGTTGTATTCAAGTGCATTTCATACTTATTCACCTAGGAAACCGTATCTAATGTTAATTTAGCTAAGGCTAATTCTTGAGAAATTTCTTTTGACAAATATGGCCGTATTATTTGTATATTAGGGCCACAGCTCAGCAGGACCTGGTGTTTCCGTGGCAATAACCCCTCAATCCAACTGCAATCACGTTATTTCAGGTAATGGACCTTCTCCTAACAATTCCATGAACTCTCTGGGAGGAACCTCAGCCCACACTCCTCAACACCAGCAGTTGCCACCTCAGCAGCATAACCCCTTACAGGCGGCCGCTGCACCTTCTCTGAACTCTCCTTCTGTTTCCCAACCTACTGCTAAGAATATTTCATTTCTTCCTGTAAGGATTCCTTCAGTGGAATGTTACATAGGTGCAAATAAGGCCATTTGGGTAGGAAACATTGCCGCAAGCAAATAAAATAACTAACTTGTAGCATTCTTAGGTAGGTAAACCTTTGCTGTAAACAACAACAGCAACAACAATAACAGCTGCAATAAGTCAGCATTCTTTTTGCGAACCTCATAGTAAACCTGTAGGGTTGGTGGGTGATAATGAAATACGTTTCTGCTGTATTGCCTACCAATGTGGTCATCTTTTAGCGTATCCTTTCTCTATATTTGTGTTGATCACTATTATTATTATTATTGTTTGTGTTGTTGTTATTATTATTATTATAGTCATTCTTAGTTTTAGCAGCCAGTATGTGTTTAATTAAGACTTAACCCTATCATTATTACTGTAAACTGAGTATTCTTGTGCTACCCCCACAGAACAACAACAGCGCGATCATCTCCCAGACTCAGCCGCCTCCCTCCACAGCTCTACCGACATCATCTCAGTCTTCTAACTTCCAGCAGCCACACATGCAGGGACCTCCCGCTCAGCAGGCCACACCCACCCAAGCAGCGCCGCTGCCTAGTGGCCGGTCCCTGTCTCGCCAAGCTTCCACTTCTTCTTTGTCGTCGCTTCACCAGCAACCAGGAACTCCTTCTCTGACTTCCCCGCCCACTCACCAGCAGCAACCAGCTGCACCTGGATTTCCAGGTAAGTATTGATCGGCGAGCGAAGCTAAGTGAGGCTAAATGGGGCGTGTACAAGGTGTGTGTACATATATAATGTTGGTGTGACATGTGATAGTGTAGTGACTATGACAACCAGTGGTTAGGAGTTTATGGAAGACTACTTTAGGCAGATCTGAACGTTTAAACTTTTTAGTACAGTTTCAACCATTATATCCAATACGTTGTAGCCTTCAAATATCCTCTGAAAATATCACCTCTTCTATTCATTTAGTTAGACTAAGCTGTTGAGTACTGTATATAGTTATTAGTGCAACTTGTGTGGTATCTAATGTTGAATTTTGACTTCGCCACGGTGTCAAAGGACAAACATGCTTCAACTTGGTGTGGAAGCATGTTACTAGTTATAGTGCAATTTTGTTTAATAAGGTAACATGGGCAATAAGGTTTCTAATGTGTAAAGGAAATTGTTGGTAAAGTTCAAGGTGTTTGTATTACACTACCAATGTGTAGTCAATACAATTGTTGTGAAGACCCTTTACCGTTTTAATGCTTTTTTTTTTTCTTCTATAGGTCCGAATAGCTCACAGCCAATTCACAGAACCAGTTCTCAGGGACACACCCCACTGCAGCAGCCGAACAGCACAGCCGGAGGAGGGGGGTCAGCCCCCACTGTAGGGGGCGAGGCCAGTGCTCCTCCTACCCAGGCACCGTTCTGCTCGCCACCCTCTGTGTCACTACCCACGGCTAGCACCACCCACCAGAATTCACCGGCGCCATCTACGTCTTCCCAGCAAGTCAGTTTCAGAGGGAGCAGTTAATGGGTTGGGAGTGGAAAGTTTTTGTTTATTGAGTCATAGTTTCTTAAGGGTTTTCCCCTTGAGTAGTAAGGTGCTGGATTGAGGCTTTAAAATAGCTTTTAGAAGTGTCAAAATAAAGAACTAGAGCTGAGATAACTGGAGATGGTTTCTTGTGTGTGTGTAGTCTGTGAAACCTGCTGCTGCTCAACACATGCAGTCACCACAGCAACCTCCAACTCCCACTAACTTCCAACAGCCCATGGTGAGTTTTCAAAGGTGTGGGTGGTGAAGAAACAATGAGATTAGGAGTTAGTTTATAGTCTATGGGGATTTTGCTTGGGTGTTATTGTGTGTTTGGTTTATTTGCTCTGTCTGAAATATCTTTTTATATTTTTAATTGGTATTTTTGTTAACCTACTGTTTACATACTTACAGCTTGTCTTTCAACCCAGAACCAGTTAGTGTCTGGTAGTATCAGGTGTTGGGCTAAGCCCACTACATTATGCTCCTTTTATGCTGCTGCACATGCTCCCTGTAGTTTATGGCAACCATCCACAGATGACTGAATGTTTGCTATTAGATATACTGATATTTGTGTAGCCTTGTTGGGCTAATGCTAGTCATTTCATCTGTTACTATAATTTTAGTTAGTAAGATAGAAGATTCTCTTCCTCTGATGTATAAATTCATATGTGTTTTCTTTCCCTCTCTCTCTTTCATTGCAGCCATCACCTAGTTCATCAAATTTACCAATGCAGCGAGGACCCGCACAGCCCTCAGCTTCCATGCCAGTAGGCACCCAGGCTAGTGCCATGCCTCACGTACATAGCCCTCTAGGGGGCTCAGGAGCATCTTGGGGGCGTGGCACACCCCCTGCAGCCATGAGTCCAGGTCCAGGGGTCATGAGTCCTCCACAAATGGTTTCTCAAACTAACCCCAACCACCAGGTCAGTCTTGTAGCAACTGTTACTAGGCACTACCAATGTGCATGTGAGTGTGCGTGCCTGTGTGCGTACATCTTAGCTGATCTATCCTGATTCTTGCCCCAATAGTTTTTATTTAGTTGCTATGGGTTATAACCTTGGATACAGACAGTGTATAGCCATTGTTCTCTGTGTTCTAATAGTTAGTGTATTATAGTGAGTTAGTGGTTCTCTATATCTCGTGCTTCTGCCCGTGCTATTGCATTACTCATTTAAATGTTGATTCTTAGATGTATGTGCGCTCATCATCGTTTCCTGGCCAACACCAGTACCCCCAGGGCGGTCCTGGAGGAAGTGGGGGCGGGGGGCACATGGGCATGGTTCACCAGTCACATCCCTCCTACATGCGTTATCCTCATCCTGGACACGCCTTTGCTAACCAGCGGCCTCAGCGGCTCCCTATAGACATGTCTGACAGTAGTGCTATGATGGACCCTCACTCGTCAGTCTACATGTACCGACAGCCGCCTAGATACCCGTATGCTGCCCAAACTCCGCCTGCCCAGTCTCCGCATGGACAGGTCAGTCTTAATACTCAAACTATACACTGCATTATGTTTTCAGAGGCACTATAAAGGTGGGCGGGGTGCATATTTTCCAATTGAGGTGTTGATCTTAATTTTTATTATTTTTTCCCTATTTTTATTTATTCCCCCTCCCCCCCCCAAAAAAAACAAACAAACAAACAAACAAACAAACAAACAAACTGGCTAGCTTATGTCTAGAGTCAGGAATTTCCTCTTTTTTTAAATTTATATTTTTGTTTTTGTGGAGCTCTTGTGTTTTATCTCCAGTCAGAAGACCAGTTGGTTGTGACTATTGTTCATGTGATACACTCTCACTTGCAAGTCCTTGTAACATAACAACTTACTCACTGAAAGTGAGATGGATACTCTGATTTGTAGCGTGTTGATATGTTAACCTATTTTTCTTATCTCGTGTGAATTTGCCAACATTCATGTTATTGTATTTATTCCTGTAGTATCCCAACAGAGTGTATCCAGGGGGTGTGGCTGCTCACAGTCCGGTGAGCACGCCCACCTTTCCTAATCCGCCCCCATACGGCTCTCCCACGGATCCCAGTTACTACAACAACATGACCAACATGCACGTGCAGTCATCACTGAGCAGAAACCCGGTGAGTCGAGAGCAGCTTACTAGTGATGTGCTTGAGCACAAATGGCGAGCGAGCCTAAAGACTATACTATTTTTTTTATATGATTTTGACTTCTAACACTGAAGCTACTGAAAATAAGGTCCGCAGAGAGTTGTTACTATGGCACTGAAATCCCTTTACCGTGTATGCGAAATTTAAAAACTGCAGTTGTGTCAAAGCATTGTGTGTTACAACCACTACTTAGCTAAAGAATATAAAGAAAACGTTGTTGTTGTTTTCCTTCAATTCAAGCAGTTGGACATGCACCTACACAGACTTACCTTCGCTGTAGTCTAGTGGACAATACATTTTCAAGTAAATACTGTTGCGCACGGCTTATAACCATGACAAAGAGCGCATTGACTTACCACCGCCACTAACTCAAATAGAAATGGAAGTCCCTTAACTGCACCCGCAAAAGAATTCAAAACGGTAAACAATTCAATAGGGTGATACGGGTACTGATCGATAAACCAGAGGATTCTGTTTAGTGCAATTTGGGACGGGGTCGACCACATAACTAACACAAAAACGCGAGGGTCAAAGTACAAAATTACATACGTACGTCCAAACATATAAACAAACATCCCCGATTTTCAATTGTGTTACCCCTGTAAGTGTCTCGCTCGCTCGCCAATAATAATGTGTTCTTACGTAGTGGTACAGTAGCTGCTATGCCTTGTGTTCAGTAGTAGCTGCTATGCCTTGTGTTCAGTAGTAGCTGCTATGCCTTGTGTTCAGTAGTAGCTGCTATGCCTTGTGTTCAGTAGTAGCTGCTATGCCTTGTGTTCAGTAGTAGCTGCTATGCCTTGTGTTCAGTAGTAGCTGCTATGCCTTGTGTTCAGTAGTAGCTGCTATGCCTTGTGTTCAGGAGGATAGGATGTCAGTTATACGAACTGCAGTTATCCAAACACCCCCAAATCTAATAGTAGCATGTGCACATGAAGAATAGCTTGTTGCTCCCTCCCTTTCATTAGTGCTCTGTATTACTTTATCTATAATGTTCAGTCATCTGAATTTCTCTCGGTCCCAACGTGTTTGGATGACTGACATTCTTCTGTATGTACGTATACTCTAGTGTGTGCCCTTATCTTGGGGAGACATCTTGCTTGATGTGTCCTGTGGTTTGTTTTAAAATACTTTCATTTGCTTGTTTTGTGCATTGCTAAGGCATGTATAGTTCCACATTGGAAGGTGAACCTGTGTTGATCCCTTACCAGTTAGTATTTATGTTACAGTGCCTGTAGCGTCCATCAGTTCTGTCTCGTGTTTGTCATAAAAAGACAGCATTAATAGAATATAGATGATGCTGTCTTTTCTGGTGTGCTGTGTATGGTAGTAATATTGTCCTGTGAGAATCCACTGGCTCTGTCAGTTCATTGTATTTTGATGTAGATGATTTACAAATATATTTCACTGTATTAGTAGCTACAATAATTATTGAGTAATGTTTTGTTTTACTGATGTGACAGATTAATAGGATTGTTATTGTTATTATTTATTGGAGACATTGTCAAGGGTACTATAATTGACAATCAGGGATATTGTATATTGGTATGTGTATGTTTGTTTGGACGTACATGTATGTGCGTTGTGTTGCACTTTGACTGTGACGTGTTTGTGTTTGCTTGGTTGTCGACCCTGTCCCATACTTCACTAAACAGAATCTTTTGGTCTATCGATCCTTACCTGTATCGTCCAAGGAAATTAATTGTTTAACCTTTTAAGTTAGTATTGTTCTTACTTGAAAACCCATTGTCCAATTGTGAAGAGAATGCATGCAAGTCTTGAAAGTGTTGTGTGTTACAGCTACTGCTTAGCTAAAGAATAGCACAAAAATTGAAGTATCTTTGTTTATACTGTCTGCCTGTCAGTTAGGCCAGTTCTCTTGCCATTTGTGTTGAAGCACATCACTAGTTTACATGTATAAATGTTTGCATGTGTGTATGTATTGTTTATATCTTTACTATTATCATGTACTATGCATTGTAGAATTACATGCCCAGTGATTATTCTACGATGGGGGCCAACATTCAGTCTCCCCCAGCCTACCCGTCTCCTGGGACCCCTAACCACCAGCAGGCAGGTGGCCATGGGCATATTGCCATGTACCCCCAGACCTCCGCAATGAACTCCAACTACCGCATGTCCATGACGATTGCTCCAGACAAACGTATGTTAGCATTCAAACTACAATCATTTGTATTCCATTGTAAATTAAATTGCAAGAATTAGCAAGTCATGTTTTGTATTGAAGTGGGTAAGGTGACTCGGTGGGTAAGGTGACTCGGTGGGTAAGGTGGCCTCAGCCAGATAGTTGGTTAGTAATGGGAAAGGTGGTTTCAAACTAGTTGTGGTTGTAGCACAATCACCACTCACGAAGTGAGAAATCACATGAGCCGGTTACCAGGACATACTGCATACCAACACGAGTATATGCTGGTCAGTACATATTTTAATTTGTTTGCTTCGTTGTTGTAATTGGAACTCCTACTCCACACTGACTATTTATGAAACCCGACAAGACAGCCCAATCACGTATCCGTAATTGTGAAGGTGCTTAATCGGTCTTTTAAGGCAGGAGAGAGCTTGTTTTGAGTGGACACTTCTCTGTTGTTACTTTGTTAATGTTATTATTTGTTGTTGTTCAGATCCGCTACGTCTGATGATTCCAGTGAGAAGTGGTAATATAGTAGAGGAGTTGTACAAACCTGAAGAAGGCAAGAAGATCATTCAACTCTCATTCTATCTCAAGGAAACATTCTACAAAACTATCGTTCCTCGGTGAGTCTTGAGTATTCTGAGATGGCTTTATTTGATGTTCTCAAGCACTTTCATAAGGCACTAGTCATAGGGCAACTAAGTTTTCCAAGCTGTGTGTAGGTAGGTTTATTTTAAATAAAGGACACTAATCATTGAGATATCCAACTGCTAGAGTTTAACTATTTTACCTTCTCTTGTTGAAAGAACAGCTCTGGTGACTAGAGGTAACTAAGTTCTTATGGCAGCTTGTCTGTCACCCGACAAATTCCTATTAATATTCTAATTAAATGAATTTGAATGGACCCGTGTCAGGTGAAACTTTGATTACAAGAATTTTTGTGAAGAGATGAGGCTAAAGGTAAATGCCCTTTGTGAACAGGCATGTCAGATTATAGTGTGAGATATTATCAGTAGCCAGCCCAGGCCATCGTGTGTAGGTGTTTATTCTTGAAAGGTGATTAATGTCATATTCTATCTGATACAGACATGACCTTGACCTTCAGTTGACGTGCTACAAAGAGTCTGACAAGTCTGAGCAGGTGGAATGGCCTGTGGACACCACAGCTTCTATCAACCAACATCACTTCCCTCTCGTGAAGGTAGGCATGTACAAACTGTTGACGTCCATGGACATGACCGCCAATTGGACCTACTTAAACAACAATGGCTGATAATTTAGACTTCAATTTTACGGGTCAATATCTAGCTAAGCTTGATTATAGAAGTCATTTTCTTTAACATTAAATTTGAACAATGTTGCATTGGGCACATGGTCGAAGGAAGTGAGTTTAAGCTATAGTTAGTAGCAGTGTATAGTCTATTGAACTGTCATCTGTTGGTTGGGTGAGAACTCTAATTTAGAACTCTCGTTCATTTATTTATTTATTCTCGATTCTCATTTATTTATTTGTTCTCGTTCCCCTTGACTCACACATCAACCTCTCTCTCTCTCTTCGTGTGTGTAGGGTGAGACACGGTACCAGAAGGCACTGCACATCAAGAAGCATTGTTTCTCTGGCCAGAATGCGATAGTCATCAACGTGGCTGACCAGTGCTGCTGCTCCAACAGTCAGAATCGTGGAGCTCATGGACGTCATTGCCAATGTCGTGGACTCCACGTATGTTACCAGCACCAATATTATTCTAGGTTTATGTTCTTATCTGGCTATGGGAATTCTTTTTAGTGTTTTTTTGTTTTTGTTTTTTTAAACTTAGCATTATGGGTCAATTTTAGGCAGTACAGCTTTACCAGTAGCACATCCCTAGGATATAATATAGAACTAATCCATAGGACACAAATATAGAACTGGTACTATTAGAATTAAGCAATTTAAGAAATTGAATTAATGTGTATGTGGAATAAAAAAAAAAGAAGATGTGTGGACACGAAGTAATGCAGAATTTTTAATCATGTGATGTTCTAATTCTTAGCTGGTCCTATTTGTCCCTCTTTTTGTTCTTATAGCCTGTTATATTCAAGCTTCACCTAATCCATCGTCCATCAGTAGTCTCTGTGTTACAAGGTCTGCTGAAAAAACGTGTTTTGCCCAACGACAATTGCTTGCAAAAGAGTAAGTCAGTGTGGGAGTAGTTATAAGTAATATTGGAATGATTCATGTGTGCATTAATTGGGCTCTGTTAAAAGAACCGAGAATTGACACTTCATTTATTGTGCCATACTGTTGTTTGTATTATAGTCAAGGCTTGGTTCAGCAGTAAGGATAGCTCAGTGCAACAAACTAGCATCAAAATATCCCTCAAGTGCCCCATTACCATCAAGAAGATCACCATCCCTGCTAGAGGAGGAGAATGTAAACATATACAAGTAAGTGACCATTAATTCTGCAAAGGATATACTGGACATATCCTTTCCTGCTAGCCTATATAATTCAACAAGTATCCATTAATTGTTTTTCTTTCCTTAGTGTTTCGACCTAGAGGCTTATCTTCAATTGAATTGTGAGCGAAGCAGCTGGAAGTGCCCCATCTGTAATGCAGCTGCTCAGCTTGAAAGTTTGGAAGTGGACCAATACATTTGGAGCATTTTGACTCACATTAACAAGTGAGAGAATTAGCTGTATTAATTGCATGAAGGAGTAATATTGGTCAGTTTCCTTATTAAATTGTACTGGTATACTTACTTATTTCACTGGGTTGATATACTTATACTTACAGGAATAACATGGATGTGGAAGAAGTAATGATTGATCCATCCACCAACTGGAAACCAGTGGAAAAGGCCAAAGAAATCAAGGAAGAAGAAGGTTGGCACATACATATACACGTCTAACTATCCCAATGATATGTGTGCATTCATGAATAAAGCTTAGCCTGGTTATTACCGTCATCAGTAAATGACGATGACTGCTGGTGTATGTATTGAATACGTGGATAAAGAAAAATAAGTGAAAGGATAGAATATTATAACAATGGCATTAACACAGGGGGGAAACATTTTTAATCCATGGCTGCTACCATAGGAACTATGGTATAATATGTATTTATTCATTAGCTGCAGACACTCCTCCTACTAAGAGGATGAAACCAGACCCAGGCCTTGTACCACACCCACCTTCCATGTTGCCTCTCAGAGACCTAGATGGAGGTGGGACCTCAGCAGAGGTTGCCAAGATTTCCACTCCAACTTCATCTGTGGGAATGACTATAGGCACTTCATCTACAACTACCATGGTGAGTATTGATTGATCAATTCGTGCCATACCACCTAATATGAAGGAACTATACTATAATAATATTATCACAGGGAATTTAAGTATCTGAATAAGTGACAAATCTTGCTCTCCTTTTTTTAGGGCATGCCTACTTCATCAGCTGCCACACCTAATGGATTAAACCCTTCCTTTCCGGCTCAACCTATTGCCCATAACAAAAAGCTCGGCAGTGATGGCTTGCTCCAACAATCAGGCACGATGAATGGACCTGGGCCTGTCATGAATGGCCAGCCGCAGCCTGTAATGAAACAACAGGCAACCAATCAGATAAGAATCCCTGGCTTCTTGGAGGGAACTACCGATACTTTACCGATTGACACACCTTCCAGTAATGCAGCTGTTGTTAGCAGACAGCAAAGTGCTCCTGTGCAGACTGCACCACCAGTACCTGGGCCTTCTCAAAACATTGACTCCAATTTAGAGGTGTGTTGAAAATGTTGCCTTCTAGTCAATCTAGTTCATTATGTTTCTTTTCTTTTTTTTAGCCTGACTTGGCTCTGCTGGAGTCATTTACTGGAAATGATTGGCTGAACTCACTTGGTGCAGACCTTCGTGAAGAAGATCTACTATCTTCTTTCCTCGATATTCCGGCACCAGTTGATGGCAGGGCTCAGAGCTGAAATATATGTGTATTATCAAGACCTGCCCACTCCTTACCAAGTATTTCCACTTATTTTTTTCTTCAGTTATTCTTTTGAAATTGCCCACATGTTAGTGACCCAAGACAGCACATACTATTATGAATGCAGTTCATATTTGTGGGAAAAGGTTCACACAAACAACAATTGAAAAATCTGCGCTATTTCACGGAGAGCATCTGCTTCTATCTCAAACCAAATGAACTTTAAACTCTTAAATCTAATCCAGACACTTTAAAACTTTACACATCATTCATGAGACTTTATTGCAAATGGCCAACATTCACTGGTTCGTTTCTTCCCATTAATTTTTTATTTCTGTGCATCATACTCTTTATTTGTAAAGCTATGGTCTGTTGTATCTGTTGCTAGTTTGAACCAAGCTCTGCTAATACTGTATGTATGTGCATTATTCACACTGTAATCTATTATTTTAGCATCACATAACATAGAAATATTCATGCTCATTTTTTCCCTCTCTTTTTTCCCCCTCTTTTTTTTCTCTTTTTTTTGATTGGCCAACTTCTATGCATTTTCTTCATTGGTGCTAATTTCTCCGGCATACAAAATTGAATTGAAATTATAACATGTCAATACTAATAATGCAATGTGGTAAAGTAATAGCTAGAAGTGGGAGCATGAAGGAATGACTGGCTGATGTAATAGTAATGTAGAGTGCTGATTATCATGTAATACTAATGTGAAGTGGAGGGAGGGGCCGATTATATAATAGTTGGGCGCTGCCTCAGAGGGAACTACAGTTTTTAGGGTCCTGAAGCCCCTAGGCTGTAGTGTCCCGAGTGCAGCGAGGGTGCTACTTGGGGGCCTTCAGGACCCTAAAAATGGTGGTTTCACGACGGTTGCACAGCGTCTAACTGATTTAGAACAGTGAGTGCTCCTAACAACGCAATTGGAGTGACACTAAGTGTCCCTGCCCTCAAGGTGGGGCACTAAGTTAATAGTGCCCTCTCTCTGAAGGACCTATGCCTTTTACAGTTCCTCTGTCACAATACAAAACTACATCAGCTGTGCTAATAATAAGTGAATACCTTCAGTGAACTTCTATCAACAGCATGATATGCTTACTAATTTGACACAGCTTACATAAACTAGTTACAGAGAGAAGAAACAATAGTTAATGTGGCTGTTCAGTAGTAGATATTTCCATCAAGTTGTTCTCAGGCCTAAGTTGGTGTGGCTAGTCATCAAACACCATGCAAAATGAAGTATTGGAGTATTTATTAAGCAAGCACTTATAGACTGCTATGATGTGTGGAATTGGACAATTGAAAACTAAGGATTAGTTTAATAAAAGTTCACATCAAACTTATTAGTTCGTATACACATACAGTGAGTCAGATTATTAGCAAGCTATTTAGCTGTTCTACTACAATGAACCTATGAGTTTCATTGATATGTGGAGAGAAGATACTGGAACTCTACTCCATGAAATGTTTTGTTTGAGGATACACAGCAAGAAAGAATGCAAGCTGAAAATTGATTTCTTAATGACAAAGAGTGCTAATCAATCTATACTTTGTCCTCCTTTCTTGTAGCTACTGTGTGCCATTCAACAATTTAAAAAAATTCAGTGAATTTTTGTGAAATGTGTAGTTAAATGTAGTTCGATTCCAACTGTATAATAATTTGAGGACATTTTGGAAAACACATCCTGACAGTCTTGAACACATACACAATGAAGCTATAGTTTGGTTGTCAAAATCACAAACTCATCACATGTTTTGAAAATAGATATGACATACATACATAAGCTCATATGTGTGTACACCTCTAATCTTACCTATACCATCAACTGAATTTCTTTTTCTTTTTTTAGTTTGTTTGACATAACTGCAAAAAAAAAAGATTAACTTTAAAAAGTGTGCTAACCATAAAGCATTAAATATAGAACTACCAATAGCTACTATAGTTAAAGCCGCACAACTAGTCAGTCATCCTTACGAGTCTCTTCACTTGAGCAAAAAGTTGAAATATTATATTAATTTTTAATAACTTCAACTTCATTGGCCGCACAAACACACAAAACTGCTATCAGCTATTTCAGTCGACAATGATTGATTCAAAAGAGATTTATAGCTACAACCATTTGGTCATGATTGTTGCCTTCATGTGCATTAATTTCCTCATCTGAAATAAAATGATCTCAATCACTGGTACAAATACATTTAAAAGTATACAGGTAATGTATAACAAAGGAAATTATTTGGTAATGTATAACAAAGGAAATTATTTGGTAATATATAACAAAGGAAATTATTTTAGTATATCCTTTAGTTTATCCATGCTAGCCGTGTTCTTCAAATACAATGCATAACACATTAAATACATTTAAGCTGTTAACAGTCATCATCAAAAAATGATTCAATATTTAGCGCACACTCTTTCTTCTTGGAAAGCTTCAATTTCAACTTGCTATGTAGCAAACTTCCAGTGTCTTCTCTCCACTCCTCCACATATTGAAGAGCCTGACTGGCTGTCATCAGGTCACTGCTGCCATTGACTACAGCTCTATACAGCACTGTGCCCACATAGGAACTAGTGACTCCACACGTGCCATCAGAACTACAAGTAGTTGGTAGACAACTGAACTCTCCAGAATGAAATCTACTAGAGCTGAATGGGCAGTTACAACGAGAGGAGACTGCCTGTGCCAAGTTGGTTGCTATAGAAATATCCAGTGCTGAGGCTTGCTCCATCTGAAATAAAAAATTGCATGAATTTGAAAAAAAAAGAAAAAGGATACTATTCATTTTATATAGGGGTCTTTATTAAATTTTACACTTAGTTGGGCTGTCATAAAAGAAGAACGGCACGATCAATTTTCAAAACAATAATTATATAATGCTTTATTAGTGCAATATTATTTACTAGCTAGTACCCGGCCACTCAATGGCGCTTAATGTAATAACTATTGTATTTTTGTTCATATGGCGGTGGAATATGTGAGACAATTTCGCGCGGGACAATGCCGCATGAGATTGTTTGGCAACATGAAGAATTGCATAAGTTGCCAGATTTTCTAAAATCATGGCAGTCAGAACCAACATACAAGTGTAGTACTTAAATACCAGTATTAATCGTTTTGTCTTCCGGCTGATCTCGCTCTTTCTATGTTTTATCATATCTCATTAAATTATATGTTAATTTTTAGCGTACCATTAAATTTGACTTTTCTTCGCTAATTTGACAAGCTGGAGCATTCCAAAGAATCAAGTTTGCTGAATTATCGTAACTAAAATTTACATTAGTCGAAGTTATTGTGTTGCTAAAGTATTGTATCATTAATGTTGATAATGGTAAAACCTCCAAATAGTGACCACATTGGGGGCAGGACTTTTGGTCTCTTCTCAGAGGTTCTTATGTAAATGTCATTATTTGTGATAAAGAGTTAGGGAAAATTGAATTAAAAATATGTTCATTAATTGAATGGTGACAAGCATCTTACAAGAATTTTTTTCTTCCAAAGTCTCAATTGCCTTCTTGTGGCTACTGGTACAGCTAACTTAGCTATTTCTCTACCATATTTATCTATACTTTGATAGAGGTGTGCTGCCACTGGAGATGCAATTTTTTGTAAAAAAACTTTCCTGAATAAGGGGATTGTTTGAGGCAGTATTTGCAACGAACCACACCAGTCTTTATTTTGGTAGTAAGCCAGGTGATTTTTCCTAGTAGCTTGCTGTCCTGTTGACACACTTTTTGTTCAGATGAAGATTAAAATAGAATAATAGGAAAATTTTTCTCTTTTTAACAGCCAATATTTTTAATTATAACTTAACCTGAAGTTTCGACTTCTTGCCGAAGTCCTGTTCAGAGGTCAACTGCGGTCGATTCAGCCGAGAATGACTGAATCAATGAAAATAGAAGCATCAAACTTTCAGCGAGCATTTAGTTAAGACCTTTTGTCCCAGACAAAATTGGATACTGTGGAAGTAGTGTAGCATGCTATTTTTTTATTAGCTTTGAGACCGCAATCTCTCAAATTTTCAATGGGTGTGGTCTCTGGCCGCTCATAGAGAGGGGCAAATGTAGTTATTTGAGCAAGATGGGACAGAGAAATTGGTTGCTGGTCGGAAATACGAGGTGGTTGCTTCTTTGAGGTTCTAAATGCACTATATTTGTTTTAGTAGCAATCGGGGCGCATGATTTGGTCTCTCCAGAGAGATCGGTCACTTATCGGAGAGGTCGTTAATAGAAGTTTTACTGTATTGTAATAGTGCAGTATTGTCCATTGTGAAAGCATGCTTATGAAGAGAAGATTTAGAACTTAAAAAGAGGATGGGGAAAAATGAAATAAAAAATGAAATAAATAATTTGGGTGTAGGAAGTGCTTTTCCTCCGGGGCATAGAGTGGGGAGAGCTTGATGCTTTACTCATTCAGGTAAAGATGACACTTTACCAACCTGATGTAGCTCATGAACTATTCATGAATACACACTGTCGCTGATCATCGTTACTAATACACATGCTTATTATTATATAGATATGAATCAAATTTCACAGAAATCTGGCTGGACAACTTACACTCCATGTAGAGCAATGTGTTACAGGAAACATTTTCAATTGAAATTTGGACTGAGCTGTATTACAAAAACATGAATCAAAATGAACTAACAAAATATATTATATAATGTTATACTTATATGTAATAGTTATGCCATGGCCAACGAGAGGATAAGGGCGGTGATATTCCACCATAACCCCGATGTTGCCATGGCATAACTGTTTTATACCATAGTTGCTGCTACTACTACTCTCTCATATCCACCTATATGGGACCAGCCCTACCACATATAACTCTCCTGCCGCTCTCATACCACAGGAATTTACCACAGCTAGCTGCTTTACTGCTTACAGCTGAGCAGCCCAGGTAGAGTTAGATCTGGAGATAACAGCTGGCACTTACAATGCTAAAGCAAACTTGCTAAAGTTAACTTGCTAAAGTAAACTTTCTGGCGTGCTTCAATTGAATTTTAATTGAATTTTAATTTTGGGCCGGAAACACGGAAGAATTCGCTTGACACCGGGAAAATATCATAGCCCCAGGAAGAATTCGCTTGACACCGGGAAAATATCATAGCCCCAGGAAGAATTCGCTTGACACCGGGAAAATATCATAGCCCCAGGAAAAATCACCGGGAAAATATCACTTTTAATCCATGGGTGTTACTGCAGCAACCATGGTATAAATCAACCATATGATATAGGACAATATTACAAGTCTGTTGGCTTACTTGTGATGGATATTGATATTTTCTTGGAGATTTCTGAGGTCTGATTGCTTTGCCATGGAATTTCAACAGATGCCCGACAATAATAATAACCACCATCAGAATTAATAATGGGGTTGAAAAAGATTGGCAGAAAAGCCATATTTATATATCCTGGGGCTATACCACATGATGACGATGAGTTGTTGGCTACAGAGGTGGTGGTGATGGCAGTTCCAGTACTTATGATCCCGTCCTCTTCTGTGACCAGATCTCCATTGGGTAGAATCCAGTTCACAGTGATTGGTAGATTCATTCCAGGCACTGGAGTAACTTCACATACTAGTGTGTAGTTGTGGTTATGTAGAGGAGAGAAGTCAGGAGAACTGGCAGAAAATATCGCCCATTCATTTGGTACTACAGTACACACAAGATTAAATATAAATAAATGAAGCCACTACAACAATTATGGCATGTCAAATCTATATATGAGTTACAACAAACAGGTAAGTACATACACTCTGCATGTATTTGTAGTGTCTTCTCCATAAGGTGTAGTAGTAATACATTTATACTCAGTCCCACGATCATCACTGGATGCTGTGATAATTATTGTACTGGACCCTTCAAACAATCCATATTTTGTGGTCACCGCAGCCTCAGAACACAACGGAGTAGACTTGTTCTTTCTGTACCACTGAATGAGTGTGGGCTCCAGGTCAGAAGAGCACATGCAAGCAACTGGCTCTCCTATCACAAATGAGTGATTGCAGGAGATCTGAATACCTGCATTATATAAGACAACACATTTGTGTTACAATGACAATGTCTACATCAAGCTGGTTATCTTGTCTCTCAATATTGCTCACCATTGATCTGGGGTAAAGATTTGTTTGTCCTTCCTTGACTATTGCCAACCACTAGTGTATAATTTCCAATTAAGTCAAGTGGATTTCCCTTCAATAGCAAAGTTGTTCTAAAATTTGAATTTCTCCGATCAATAATTTCTATAGTTTTGTTGACATGACTTTGTGCAATATAATTCTTTAACAAATCAAACTGTGTAGGCGGAGCATCACTAGTTGATGTAATAATACGAAGAGACTTTTGGTAGAGTCGTGAATACAATTGCCTTTCTAGGCTATTAATAGTAACATTGTTCACTACAAAAGTAAAACATTTGTCAATATTCTACAACTTCTACAATCATAATATTGATACTCACAAATTGCTTCTTGACTGTAGAGTCCAATACTAGCAACCTCATTACTGCTGAACATGCAAGTATATATTCCACTGTAAGAACTTAAATAAAAGTTATTATAGTAACTGTATGAATAGTAGAACTGAATGCATCCATAGGTTGCGTAACTCCAGGAGTGAGATACATACAAATTCCAGTAATTGCCTGATGTACTATATCCATCTGGAAGGACAATCCGGCCATTAAATGAAGATGAATTAGAGCAGCAGTAAACATAAACTCTGGTAGATTGGGATCCTCTACCAGTGTCTACTATAGCATAACTGTTATTGGGTTGAGGTCCAGTTGTATTCCCTGTTCCGGTACCAATGCTATAGTATACATACATGCCGGTACCTGAAAGTAACAAAAGACATTTTATAACAGTACATACATGAATGCATGATAAAAATGAACTGCATATAAAAAAACAATACATTCTTTTAAACGTACCATTTATTCTCATTTCTGTAGTGTTGTAACCAGAGATTCCATAATTGTTACTTACAGTGCATGTATGATTTCCTGCATCACGATGCACTAAGATATTCTTAGATAGAGTCTGACTATAACTGTTTGAAGCAAAACAGTTGCTGCAGGTGGATCTCCAGCAATAACTTAAGGAACCAGTCAGGCCTGGGGCCACACAAGTCAGTGTTACTGAGCTTGCTGTTCTATAAACAGGAGGAGAATACCCAGAGTCTCCGGAGTTATAGGATATGAGGATCTTCACCTGAACCACTACAAGAGAATTAAATGTAAAATACACACGAGAAAGGACGTAAATGTTTCTGTGTAACGAACACTATATATTATATGATGAATGTACAATGGCAATGAATAGAAAGAGAAAAAGAACAAACAAATGTTCTAATTAACTTTCAGTATTTTGTGTTTACTCTTCTCCCATTTTATGCTTAGGTTTTTTTCTTTCTATTTCATCATTATTACTTCCTTCTACTAATATATAATTGTCCTGCAATTGGCTATCATCGACTACATCACTATGTGCAAACTGTGAATTTCAAATGTATTTATATGCTCTAAATAATCTTGTAGCAATTAGTTTGCACATAAATGTGATTTTCCTAGGCTATCATTAATTTCATAACACTCACTCAATTTTTTTGGCATGCCTTTCTCTTCACAATATTATGATGACCAAATTACTAACTAATTAATAACTTATAAACAGACATAAAATCCAGCTATAGCAAGAAATAGAGTGGATTTAATTACCTGCTGAAACAGATCTGTAGATAGTAACGCTATCACTAGATTCAATGAAGCGAGATGAAGTCAAAGGACGGACAATAGAACTACAATAGTATCCTCCAGAATCAGACGACTGAAGAGAATAAAATGTCAGATTAGATCTGAAACCTCTAGTAAATTTTTCCACTGCTGTTATATTTCTTCTAATATTGGACTGAAGAGAATTTCCACTGTTTCCCAGCCATGAGGCATTAACTTGTATGGTTGTATCCACGGTGAAGTTGACAGACGTGACACAAGAGAATGTTAACGATTGGCCAATAAAATGATTGCCTCCAGGAAACTGCTCCATATTTACAGATAATGCTTTCACTGTATTGAATTAGACCAAAAATTAAACGAATATATGAGCTGGACATGTGAAATAAAGAATAGACCTTATAACCAGACGAGTTAATTAATGATATGTGCAATGCAGTTAACTTTAATTATACCATAGTTGCTGCGGTAAAAGCCATCAATTAAAATGCTATTCCATGGTGATGGTAATTACGGTATAAAATAGTACAACCATGGCATCTCGGAATTATTACTAGATAACCACCCTCTCACTCAGGCTTTGCACTCGGGATTATTACTAGATAACCACCCTCTCACTCAGGCTTTGCACTCGGGATTATTACTAGATAACCACCCTCTCACTCAGGCTTTGCACTCGGGATTATTACTAGATAACCACCCTCTCACTCAGGCTTTGCACTCGGGATTATTACTAGATAACCACCCTCTCACTCAGGCTTTGCACTCGGGATTATTACTAGATAACCACCCTCTCACTCAGGCTTTGCACTCGGGATTATTACTAGATAACCACCCTCTCACTCAGGCTTTGCACTCGGGATTATTACTAGATAACCACCCTCTCACTCAGGCTTTGCACTCGGGATTATTACTAGATAACCACCCTCTCACTCAGGCTTTGCACTCGGGATTATTACTAGATAACCACCCTCTCACTCAGGCTTTGCACTCGGGATTATTACTAGATAACCACCCTCTCACTCAGGCTTTGCACTCGGGATTATTACTAGATAACCACCCTCTCACTCAGGCTTTGCACTCGGGATTATTACTAGATAACCACCCTCTCACTCAGGCTTTGCACTCGGGATTATTACTAGATAACCACCCTCTCACTCAGGCTTTGCACTCGGGATTATTACTAGATAACCACCCTCTCACTCAGGCTTTGCATTTGGGATTATTACCAGATAACTACCCTCTCACTCAGGCTTTGCACTCAGGATTGGGACGGTTATAAGCAACAATTCCTCAAATGTGCGGTTCAACTATTAGTTAACTAGGTGGGTCTCTTAAAAAATCCAATTTTTTATCTCTGAAATATGTCCTCAGAAAATAGGAAATCAATGACTAACTAAAGACCAAATAAGATAAGATGTCTCCCACTCTGGACCCAGCTAGTTGTGTGATGGAAAAGGCATACAAATCATCTCCCACATAAAATATGTGCAAATTGTTCCTGTCAATTCAACTATCAAACTGAAAGGTCTCCCTAATTTTATTCTACTACCATAGTTGCCAACTTTCTAGAAAGAAAACAGTGTAGATAACACCCACCAACTCTCCTACTAATTAAACATTTAAATATTGGGACCGATAACAATGAGTTCATTTTTATATATTGCCAAGGTAAGCTCCGCAGTATTTTAGCTTATGAATTTCATTACTGATGCGTGAAGTTACTATCAACTGCATATTACATTGTATTGCTATTAACCTGACATGTGGGACTGCACAAGGAAAAGGTTAAAACCAGGAAAATTACCAGAAGAAAACTCAGAGAATTCCATAAACCGGAAGGAAACAAGGAATTGCAAGAGAAAAGTGGGAACATCCCGGCTAAACCAGGATGGTTGGCAACTATGTACTACTGCTATAATCTGATAAAATGTTTTGCGTAAACTACAAGAAATGATGCTTTCATAATCTTTTCCTTATTTGATTCACAATTAAGATCTGTAATACCTATCATGATTAAATGATCTTTGAAAGGCCATTTTTGGTATAATATTACTTTAAGTTTACTTGCATTTATCTTTGACTTACATTTTACAATTACATCCACTGAATCTTGTTTGGTAGAGGGAGGGAACACTACAGATGATGTACAAGTATAAGTTCCAGCATGAGATGATCTAACAGGATTAATATGGAGCCTCAAATGTGTCATTGTCTCGTTAATGATAACTGTTTCAGTCCAAATAAAAGATCCAGAAGAAGGAACTGGGACACCATATTTATCAAGCCATTGAATACGTGGAGGTTGAACACAGTTGACTTCACATGACCAAGAAGATCTTGATCCTACTAGAACTGAACCGGAACTGCGAATGTTGACAAAATGGCTAAGCTCTAAAATACATACAGGAATAGAAAGACTTAAAAATTTATAACTTATTAAAGTGTTGAGCAGTTAAATAACTATTTGATGCACACACCAGAAATCTCTGGGACTGTCCTGGATTTTTTATTTTTGTCCAGGTCCTGAAATGTACCCTAAATTGTTAATATCGAATTCACCTATATGTTCATAATAATATGACCTCGCTACCTCTACTAGTACAATGGTATGACCATTTAATGCAAAAAATTGCACCAATCAGTGTCCAATTATAATAATTGCGCAGGTTAAAAATGAAGTTCCAGAGGTAGCTAATCCTGAAATATAGAGATAGTGAGTGAAGATATAGTATAGCTACAGTGCAAATGATTTTTTTTTTAATGCTGGCCTACTATTAGTGAGTGATAGCACAGGTAACCTGTGCTATTAGGGATTAATAGCACTTGTAAAGCAATTTGCACTTGGCTTTGCCTCTTACTGTTTCAGTCAAGTTACTCATGCTATTAATCTCTAATAGCACAGTTACCAATGCTACTACTCATACTAATCCAAACATAAGTGTAAATTCTGTATAGTTTACATGTTATAGTACTCTCAAAATGAATTAAGGATATTCAACAAGGTCTTATTTAGAAACAATGTTTGAGGGGAACGGGAAAATTAAATAGTATATGGAATAAAGTTATAGATTGAAAACTTAAGTTTGTCAAATGTTGACTTTTACTATTACATGAGCTTATAATCAGAACTACTCTATACAATAGGGCTACATTTAATTGATTACCTGAAGTTAATGTTCTAGCTCTTGTTGATGGAGGCATTACTATGATTAGTAGTAGTTGCATTTATAAAAATATAGGTATATAGCTATACAATTAACTTTAGTTAACTACTACAAAATACTTTCTTATCAGTAGCTCTGGGCAACAAGTTCTAAGCTATAGCAAAACTGGCCTAGTTTTTAAAAAATTAACAGTCTTAAATGCCATAGTAACTGCTTGCAGCAGCTTCTTGTGACTTAAAAATTGAGCATTTCTACACAATAAAAGTTTACTGCTAACCTAAAAAGCTGTATTTTTGGGAAAACAAACATCATGTGCCTTCAAGGCATCCGTGAATATATAAAATATTTGATTCTTCACCATATACATAAGAAGATGAATAATGTTAGCTGCAGCAAATAATTAGCTTCAGTGGATGCACAGAAATACATGCTGTATTATAACTGTAAAACCTCTGATAGTGAACTCTCTAATGAACAAATTACCTCTATTTAGTGAACTTCCTTACTACCTTCTCCAATAGAAAATGTATTGCTACCCAATAAAGCAAACCCCTTATTTGTGAACTGAAAGCCATGGTCCCATTTTTTTTCACTTCGGAGGTTCTACTGTAATCCTAACCTCTAATTTGAACCGTGATGGTTTCTTCAAATATTTTTCCATTTTCAGTTGTCACTCTGCATGTCAGCCTAGCCCCATCGAGTTCTGTAGCCTGAGGGCTCAGTGATAAGACTAGAGTTTGTCCCTGTGTTGTCTCCTCTATAGGATCTCCATTTCCAATCCCGACAAGAAGCCACTCCATTTTGCTGGCATTTAGAACAGTGCTGCAATTGATGGTCCCACTGGTTCCAACAATAATGGGGGAGCCGTGTCCAGTTATTTCAATGGCTAGAAAGATATTGAATACATATGCTAAACACTGAACCAAACTATTGGTACTATGCAAAGATGGGTTTAACCACATAAGACCATTTTAATTACTTCTAGTATAAAGATAAATGAAAGTAAAAATGATAGATAGAAACTGAAAAATCATCTAAATAGAGTTTTCTGATCATCAGAAGTTACCTGTCCTAGTTAGAACTTACGTTTCACTGTGACATTTTTGGTATTGGATGTTCCCAGAGTGTTAGTTACAGTACAGGAGTACTCTCCCACCACGTCATCCAAGACACCATCCATAGTCAGAGTACTCACATAAGAAGAACTAACACGATCCAACAGATACTGAGATATCTTGTAACCACTGGAAGTATCGCCAACAGAAAGTGGCTGACCATTTTGCCTCCAATAAACTTGTGTAGGTGGTGAGTTTTGAGAATAACACGAGAGCACAAAAGCTACATCACCTCCAACAACAAACTTGACTAAAGTCACTTGTGGAAATTCTGAAAAGAAGGTGGAATCATTTTAATAGGAAGGGACCAGAAAAATATGGCCATATTTCAAATAACTGACAAGATGTTAACTGTTGTGTAGACAACAGCAACCACAGCAATGGTTCAAAGTGCTCACATTTTTTTATTGCAATCTGGATTGTGCAGTAGTATAATTAAAATGAGTAATGTGCACATATACAAATATACATTGCAAAATGGTTTTACAGTTAATAGTACGGTGTGTGAATTGCCCATTAAAAATGAAATGTATGGGGAAGATTACTGTACAATGGAAATCACACGGGTAAAGTGAAATAGCACGGTAACTATGTCAAATAGCACACAAACTAAGTGAAATTACCACAGTAGCTGTTCAGGGGTCGTAAATCCCTGAGCTGGGGTCAAAGGAGCAGAGCCCACCATAAGCTATGCCCCGCGGCTAGTGTGTGACGAGTAACCAGATACTATGCCGGCATGGTAGGACTCAACCACAGCAACAAGCCCTAACACGGTTTGCATTCACTGAGCTTGACTTATGATGGACTAATTTTCCCAAGACAACTTACAGTGCATATATATGGGATGACATGGTACAGTTTGTGGTGGTTCTGGATGGATCATGAATATGATTAGACGATAATGAGTTGATGTAGCACATGTCAGTTTTATTGTTCCTAGTTGTTCATGTTGCTAGACCTGAACAGTAGCTAAAGTGAAATAGTACGGGTAAGTGCGCATGCATGCAGCCTTAGCAATAGAAAAGTACAGTTAGAGTAGTTTCAAGTTGGAGACTATGTTATTCTTTAGCACAGAAGGTCTACTCATATTAGACAGAATTATTTCAACAGATTAGGAGGAGCTGTAGCTGAAAACGAGCTACAGAGGAAGCAACTCCTGAAATACAGAGATAGTGAATGAATGATACAGTGTAGCTACAGTGCAAATAATTAGTACAAAAAAGCTGGCCTACTATTAGCAAGTGATAGCACGGGTAACCTGTGCTATTAGGGATCAATAGCACTCGTAATGCGATTGAAATAGCACGGTTAACCGTGCTATTACTCATACTAATAGTACAGTGCGTCAATTGCCCATTAAAAATGTATGGGGTAAATTGCTGTTCAATTGAAATCGCACGGCGAAAATGAAATAGCGTGTAACTAAGTGAAATAGCACGGAAACTAAGTGGAAACTAAGTGAAATACCACCGTAGCTAAGTGAAATAGTATGGGTAGTGCAGTCCTTCAGTGGCGCTCTCATAGTCAACTGAACTGTCGTTGACAAAAGAAGCAAAAGATCAAGCATTCAGGTCTGCCAAAGGGATAGCCAGCTTTCCAAGACACAAAACTCATTACTAAATGGTTGACAAGTGGATTACTCACAGTTCGTTCATTTTTTCTATACTTTACCAACTCACATAATCAGGTGCTCATGTGAAAGAGGGGCTACACGTACCATACATCATATCATCTCACTCACTTTACAAATTAACAAACTTCTATACAATAATTGTTCATTCACTGGATTTTCTCTCTGCCTAAAAAAATGTGAATTAACTATTAAATTTATCATAGTATGTTGTTGTCAAATAACGATTAACCTTTTTTTTTTTTATCTTACTTGATAATGAAGTATAAATCCCAATGTTGATGTCCACCATCTTGCCCTTCTCATCAGGAGTGCGATATGTGTAGATGCCTGTTTCAGTATCTCTCAAAGATCTGAATCCTCTGACATACATTGTTCCAGGATCAAAGCTACGTCCCAAGGACACAATGAATGGATCCAAGTTAGATGTGGTGATATCAATGCCCCTGGGGTCAATTAGTTGTCCTACATGTGAGCTTCTTGAGCCAGAGAGCCCACGAAAGTTAGGAATTTTCAGAGTTCTTTGTTTTGCTAGTATGATGCTGTTGTTAGGTATTGCTGCATTCATTGGTGAGTCCACATATATTCCCGCTCCTAGAAAGAAACAACATAATAAAACTCAATTCTACACTACTTTATGTATGTATGCTATACTGCAAGGTTTGCATTCTTTTGTCCACGAGAGTGTACCATTTAACTGATATTTTGGTGAATGCATACTAAATTTGAATCAAATATTTCATATTATGTTCAGTATCAAGTCCAATAAAGTCTGAAGCAAACATCATACTTGAGTAGCTCACAGCTGCAGGGCTATAGTGGGGCCAGAGCTATCCTGAATTTCATTTAGAAACAAAATTGTATTTATACATACTGCATTTTTATTTTACCAATGCACTTTTGCTAGTAATATTTGACCTGGACTGGTAAAAAAAAAAAATCCAATACTTTTAAAAAACTTTATCAGCATTAACAATGTAGTTATGGTAAACCTTGAACTGGTTTCTCAACAAACTCACCAACAACATGAACCACGATACTAGCATTGCCAGAACATCTTCCAAAATCATGAACTACACACGTGTGTGTTCCCAGATCACGAGAATGAAGATATGGAGTTGAGACAGTATGAGAAATTTCACTTCTGACAAAACAGTCACTCTTGCAGGTTGACCTCCATTCAAATAGGTATTTTGAATAGTCATCTCCTGATCCATCAACTATACAGGATAGAGCCAGTGGATTTCCAGCTTGATAAGAATGTAGTTTGAGGGAGAACCACTCTGGAGAAGTGTAGTTAGCCACTATTCGTACTTGAAGTTTGTTACCTAGTTCAAGTTACATAAAGCATGTATTTTTAAGTTGCATAGACACACACTATTTTCAGTACATAAAGCTATTCACGGTAGCTACCTGGATCATTGCAAGCTGTGGCGACTCCCAGTAACAATAAAGATACACTGGTGCATAGAACAAGAGCCATTCTCATCCTCACAGTCAGCTAGCTTTGTGACACCACCCTAAGTTGTGTGAACAACCAGTGATTGTCACGAGTAGGTAATAAATGAGTTATAAATGAGTTCAGTACTACTGATTAATTTACACCTTGTAAAGGTCATGCAGATTACTCGAGGTAGATTTCAGTCAGTCAGTCACGCAATAAAAAACAGACCTTGAAGATGGAGGCCTCCAGAAAATTGAAACAAGCATCAAAATGTTGCACCAGACGTTTCAAGTCCCTTTAGTGTGCCAGAATATAGCTAGTTATTTTTAGGCCGTACAATCGTAAGTGATTGATGGTAATGCCCCCTATAGTCATTGTGGGGGAACTGGGAAACAACCAAGATAGGCTGCCACCAGAATGCAACAACTAAACAGTTTATCAAGCTGTTTAAATGCTTTTCCACAGTCCAAACACAGAGGTTCAAATCTATGCTTAAAGTTTGCAGAAATTAAGATTTACTGAATAGCAAGAAGTTACACTGAAGGTTGCTTGCACTGCCAAGTCTTTATATATGTCTGAGCAGCACAAGCTAAGTGAGTGATGACATGGCACAAAAGTAATGGTGTTAATTGGATGTGTGATGAATGCAATATTAGTGATAGCTAATTTATAGAACATAATGCATGTTTAGTGTTCTTATGAATGCAATATCAGCGATGGCTAATTAGAGAACATAATGTTTAGTGTTCTTGTAGAGAGTGTGGTGGTTATACCACAGTCATGCCATACTCATGTGAGCAAATAATTTCTTTGCTGCCCACGGTAGTTTTTTATTACACTATACAGTAAAACATCCCTTATAGCCCGTTACCCGAGCGACCGTGCTTGTCATTAAGAACTATAAATCGGATACAGTCTGGTATGCTCGTAAGAAAATGTATTAGCGGGGAAAAGTCTGATATAGTTCTTAGCAACCATAATTATGGTGGAAGGCAGATCAAAGCAAAATGGAATAATGAAGAGTTGGGTACTTTAATACAATTACTAAGATAGCTAACGCTATACTACTTTGCTCGTTGTTTATATGTTTGGGCTATAAAATAGTTATAAACCAAAATCATTAGGTTTGTATTTCGATTTATAGGTAGCTATGTGGCTATGTGGCTACTGAACTACTCAGGATGTGGTACTTTCAGAGATTTTGAGTCAGATATATTCATGAATTTTCGGCTATGGGTGAGCCTTCTAGTGAATCTGGCTTGCACAACTGAAAAGATTTGAAGTGAGGCCAACTATATATTATAGTCAGCTAAAGTGAATGACAAAGATTGTGAATAGGGTTTGGCCATTGAATGAGGTGGCAAAAGAATGAATGAAGTGACAATTTTGAGATGTATTGACAAGTGATTGAGTAATACATTCATACATGTAACTCTAGAAATATAGTAAAGAAATAAATAAATAAAGAATAAAATTAAATTAAATTTTAAAAAATAAAATAAAAATTAAAAGTCCTGAGAGTCAGGTAACATGGGAAAGAAGAAAAGGATAAGACGGGGAAAGAAACATAGAGTAAAGTCACATGTGTATGTATTAAAACAATAACAAGCTTTTTTTCTGAGTGGCTGAGGAGGCTAGCGCTGGGTTCCCCCCCTAGAATTTTGGGAGTTGAATAGAAATGAACATTTAGGAAGCATTTATTTTTAGTCTGATATTGTATCCCATTATGTTCCTATCATAACTGAGCCATTTAGTGCATAGGACCGAACACTGATCATCAGTGTGAAGTATAGACTCGTATGCAAAGATGTGCATCAAAGTAGTGTAGGTTCCAAAAAATGGGTGTGGCGAAGTACACTCGGAGCCCCACCCCAAACAAAAATCCTGTATGAAACCGCATACAATACATCATAAAGTTGCAATTATATAGGATCATGAATAATTTGTTGTTTGTATTACAAATATCTTTGTTGTTTGTGTTTTTGTGTATATGAAATTGTTTTGTAGTGGAGCTCGACGTCCGATGGCATACGTTCCTTGTGGACACTCATAGATGTCTCCTACATGATCACAATCAGCACCACACACAACAAACAACATATTTTATTGTTGAACTAATATAATATTGGTATATAATGCATCAAACAATATTATTTCTATTTTATTTTATTTTTTTATTGATGGGAAAAGTGGATTTTTTTGGGGGAAAAAAAATTTTTTTTGAAGTATTAGTAGATGGCTTAAATATTATTCAATTTTCTCAATCAAAAAATGAGGGGAATCCCAAACTCTTGGTCTATTTAGTGATATATGGTTGCTATGGGGTTTTCCCAGCCAGCATCAAGTTAAAAAAATAAAACGGCAATGCTCTATTCCGCGGTAGAAAATTAGATTTTTCCGCGCGCGTCCAAACAATTCAGGAACGAAAGGGTTAAGAGAAAAAGTGACATCACTAGAGAATCACATTTCCAAACAGTACAGTGTTGACACATCAGACATAAATAACGCTGCAGATAAACTACAAGAAACATTTTGCGCCAGTGAGAAGAAAAACATTCAAACATTGACACATGTATATCAATAATAAACTGTCCAGCTATTATTGAAAGTGTAATAAAAATTGATCAATGAAAATTTATCAATATTGGTAAAATTAATAGCAAAAGTAATTTAATAACTACGTTTTTCATTTTCTTTTGCCGCATTTATGTTGCTTTTTTGCTTGTTATTTTTTGTTTTTGTAAAGTTAAGAGTCATAACCTTCAATGATAAATAATAATAACGTTCAATATGACACACACACTTTTCTTGCTTACAGCCTTCTTAGCTCTCACCCGACATTTTAGTGTTATAATTCTGAAATAGTTGACACATTTCACATCAAGCTACTAAAAGAAGAGCTGCTCATTTTTAGCACAACTTGAAAATGTGACTTCTTGCATGAACACCAGCAAACCACAAAAAACATGATCTTGGAACATACCCATACTGTAACATCTTCCTACACCACTGAGATGTTTTGTACAATGAGAATTGCTCTCCTCCCTTTTAAGCATCATAATATTCCTTATAATGACCATACTTATATTTCATACATTGGTTTATTATACTGGTGTTAAGGTTACAGTTATATTGTAGCTTATCTTGGCAATGGCCCCAACATTTAGAAAAGTAGCATACAAAGGCCATGCTACAATTCTATGAGAAAATATAATAGTTTCATTTTTTACCAGGTTATATTCTTTTAGTAGGTTTTAAATGATAGTTTTATTTATTGTTTGCAGCCAATCACAAGGCCACCAGTAGCGTCTGTGATAAATAACTTGGACAACTCAATACACTAATCAGTTGATCACGCCCATCTTCAGAAACTTCATAATTCAAGTCATTTTAACTTCATAATTCAAGTCATTTTCTTTTGAGAGATGCTCCAGGCTGCAACTCACTATACACCTTAGGTCATTGTTATGATGATCATATTTGAGACCTCGTGAACAATACATTCTTCTGGTTTTGATTTCTCTTCTGAAAGCAGCATAGTTACATTTTTCATTTTTTTTACATGACATAATATAGCCTTGCACTGATGAATGCACTTCTTGAGGGATTCACTTACATGCTTGCTCACTTATGAACTCCTTCACTACCTTTCCTACTTCCTCGCTATGCATGTTCAGGTTGAGCAGTACGATGTTTGTTAGTTCATTTCAAGACAGAAGCGAAGTATTTACCCACAGCCTTTCCAGCTCCTTAGTGAAACTGTCCAGTAAATGTGGGAACTGCAACTCTTCTACATTTTTGTGACTGTACAGACAAGCTATTGGACTGCAGTACACCTCTGATGAATCTTATGGAGAGAGTGGTGGCACTTCGGAGGGCGGCGTGGCAATCACCGTTGTCATGGGAACCTTAGCCTGGACCTCCATTGCTTCCCTGCTGAACATTGCAGTTCCATCCCTCTAGCCCATCTTGTGGTGTTCATTGATATGCAGAAGGAGTTTCTAATTAGGCTGGGTAATTATTTAATTGTGAAGGTACTGTTGCACTCCTTGCCATGCTGGTGGCAATGGTTTCTCATTGCATAAAAATTTAGTGTGGACCTTCTTTGTCCAGGCTTCCAAGAAGGATGGTTAAGCAGTCTAAGATAAATAAAGAATCCTGATCAATGGAAGATTCCTTTATTACACATTATTCACCTAACAAAAATAGTTGTTGAAAGGCAGTGGGTGAACCAATTCAGTGTGTCTAAGCTTTAAAGAAATCCTGAAAGAATACATGAGGCTTTTCCAGAGTGTGCAGATGCACTTGCATACTTCACCTCTGATCTATGGTTATAGCCTTCTTCGATAGGTCGGTTTGTGAACATCAAGTCAATACGTGAACATTAAGTCACATTATCGTCATCACACAGTAAAGTATATGGAGGGTCTTACCACAGGTAATGATTTCTTGTACATGTTGGAGAGGAGTGGTTATGTGACAGGAACACTCAGTTTTCCCAATAACTCTTACTACTTGTAATTCATTGTTTACACACCATATACCCCAGATCATTCCCTATTCACTCAATAGTTTCACTCTTTCATTCACTCCAAGTATTCAGTGCATATCACTTTATACACTTATTGTGGGGGAGGTAGGTACCACGGTCGCCAATTGTGGGTTGCGGCTCGACACAGCCCAACTCAGCACAGTCACCAACGACAAGAAACGGTAAAGTCATCAGAGGTAGAAGATTAGCTGTCGTCACTCAGCTTACTCATACACTCTGGTAACTTGCTGCCACCAGAGTTCCTTGTAGCTATGTCCGCCCTTCCCTGAGCTCTCAATCAGTTTGGGGTTAAGACTAAACTATGGGGAACTGATGATACGCATGCATGTCTAAGGTTATGTAGCCGAGGACACGCACGCGCACACAAAATGAGGGAGGGGTCACGGAACATCCGGACAGAACTAATACACACACAATCATGACATGCGCATACATACACTTTAGAATACATACAATAATAATGACACACTGCTAATAATAAATACACATATAATTGACTTTCATGACACACACACGGTTCATTCATCTTCTTTCTTCTTTCTCTTTCTCTTCATCTCTTTCTTTATCTCTCTCTGCTCATCCTTCATCATGCCGCCCACACTTATGTTCTATTACCTTCAGTTCGTCAGGGCAACTGGCTGGCTAGCCCCACTTGTTTCAGATTCTTACTTCTGACAATACAAATAACTACTCATGAAATACTGTTGGGATTGGGAGGGGAGAATCAAGAATTGTCTTGAATAACTAAATTGCCTCCATGCCTGCAAAGAATCTCTGCTGGCAGACTACTGCTCAAAGCCCTTGCATCTCTGTGTGGCCCATCTATCCACACTTTGTGGCAGCGATCTACTTGGCTATCAAAATGAGCTCGTTACACATCTTTCATCGAAGCTAATGGGAACTGAAAATAACTTGATTTTGTTTATTTTTGTATTACTGTATCATTACACTCTTTTTAAGTCCAATTACTATTATTGTTTGTTCTCAATTATTTCGTATCAAATGTTGTGGTGACCCTAAGCAGCTTTTGTAATCTTTTTTGATTCATTCAAAACTTAATAAATTATTTTCTGATATTTTCTCTCATTCCATTTATTCTGAACAAAACGAACATACATTTTTTTTTAGTTTTTAGAAGTTAATTTATTTCCTTCCTGATTTTGAGCAGTTCAAGTTCTTGACAGTCACATTATAACGCTATTTATTCATTGATAATAATCTCATTTTTTTAAACTTATTGTAATATTGATGATAAAGTTTAATTTTATCAAGACATTTCGGCTTCGAGAAGCCTTCATCAGTTGTGAGATGGTACAACCATGAAAACGATGACAACAGGATGCTAAATGATACATTGACCCCTCAGGAACTTAAAAAAATGCTAACACTAAAATCATATTAATGAATGATACTAAATAAACAAACAAACAAATAAATAAAAGAATAAATAGCTGAATAAATGAATGAATAAATAAATAATAATTAATTGACTAAATAAATAAATAAATATAAATAAAATAAATAAATACTATAATAATAATAAATAAGTAAATAAGTAAATAAATAAATAAATAATTAATAAATAAATTATTGATGTATTCAATAAAACCCAAGAAATTGGTTCCAAATGCTAAATAATTTAAGACCACCATCAAGACTCATTGTATTTTGTGTAGACTTAATTTGAATAGCTTCCAATATTATTGTCCTTTTTTGGTGTTCTTGTTCCAATGCCAGTACCTTTTGAGTCACTCCATTGTGGAATGTGACCAGTTTTCCATGCATGTTTAGCTAAAGAATTGTTCAAATTTCCTGTTGTAATGGTGTATTTGTGCTATTAGGGATGGACAATTGAAAATCAGGTATACATTCTATATATATATTTATAGCCCGTTACCTGAGCGACTGCGCTTGTCGTTAAGAACTATAAATCGGATATAGTCCGGTATGCTCGTAAGAAAATGTATTAGCGGGGAAAAGTCTGATATAGTTCTTAGCAACCATAATTATGATAGAAGGCAGATCAAAGCAAAATGGAATAATGAAGAGTTTGGGTACTTTAATACAATTACTAAGATAGCTAAAGCTATACTTTGCTCGTTGTTTATGTTTGGGCTATAAAATAGTTATAAACCAAAATCATTAGGTTTGTATTTCGATTTATAAATCCTCGCCACTCGGGCTGCGCCCTCGTGTCTTGGAGTTTATAAATCGCATACAAACCTCAATTTTGGTTTATAACTATAACATATATCATATATTTCCACCCTAGATATCTTCACAATGATATTTTTAGGTACCTGACAGTGAAATAATTCAAGTTGTTATTTCATGTTATTTATTCAAGCTCATTACCCCTGTAGTTATAGCAACAGGCCAAGTTCACCACTTTTCCCTATTTTTACAGCTACCTTCCTCAGGTGTGGCCTACCCAACCAGGTTAGAGCAGCTGCTAAAGTAACAGCTGGGGTTTTGGAGAGCCTCTAGCTGGTCCTAGTACAAACTACGGTAGTGAAGATATCTAGCATAAAATAATTTTTTTTTCAATTCAAACTGGGAGTGGTTTCTATGACATTGAAACCCCTTTACCACATATATGTAATTTAAAAACTCTTATTTTTAGTAGCTTGAGTGTTAGAAGTTAAAATCAATCCTTTAACAGTAGTGTAGTAGGCTCCCTGCCATTTATAACATCACTAATAAACGCAACATACAGGACCACAATATACAGAAAACCAACTCACACTGACAGGTACTTGAATTATAGGTGTCACCATCACCACAGAGTTCTAACTGGTACCATCAAATATCTAAAACACAGAGCTGAATCCTATGCCATCAAGAGCTACTGAATAATGAGGTGAATCATTTAGTATCAGTTTTTAAAAAGAATGGATTTCCAAAGAGAGTAGTTAAAAGTATCATATTTAACAAAAATAACCAAAGGAAAGAAAAGATGAAAATAACAATATTTTGATTATTTCATACATTAAAGGAATTAGTGAAAAGATTGAAAGGAAGTGCAAAAAATTTAACATTAGAGTTTCAAGTACAATAATAACATCAGAAAGTCCTTGATGAATGTAGCTAAAGACAAAACATGACATGAAAGAGTTGGAGTAGTATATAGAATTCCTTGCAGCCAATGCAATTACTGCTACACATCATTGAAACGGGAAGAACTTTATCTACCAGGATACAAGAATTAGTATTATTTACAGATAAGAAATAGAGTAGCAAAAATGGGGAGGGGCTCATTCTGAAAAAGGGGTGCTCCTAACGACACCAGTCAAGCCCCCTCCCCCCTCATAGCTCTAGCCATTAAAAATACTGTCTTTAGTAGAATAGAAACCAAACGTGCAGGAGACACTCAACCTTAGTTGCAATGGGAATTTCCAATTCAGCACTCAGTAAAAACTACTCAGCCTAACACTAGTTAGAGCTATGTCAAGAATCAATTAGAATTTCAAAAAGTAGCATGATAAAAGACTTATGGTCTGTCCAAGTTGAGTTGGCACAACTACCAAGCAGTTAACTAAGCTCAGATGGAAGCTAATGTTATTAGCATATCATAGACAGATGAGCATAGATCCTTGATTTGGAGCAGCAGCCCTGACAGTGGGTCCCACCCCCACCTCTTCCTTGGGGGTGGAGAGGCAGAGTCCCCCTTTAGGCTACCTAGCTAAATTCAAGGGAGGGCATGCAGGGGAGAGTGGTGGGAGAAATTCCCAGCCACCAGGCCCTCTCCTGTACTCACCACTAAATGCAGCTGCCTGACTGTGCTTGCAGGTACATACTATAGTGTAATGGTTTGCCGGCTCCTCTTGTTTAAGTTACTACACTGGTGTAAGAAGATAATTTTGAGTGGGGGGGGGGGGGGGGGGGGGGCTGACTGTGGTCAGTAATCTAATTAAGCACAGAGGTAATGGGCATTCCTGGCTAGTATTTTACATCTCTGAGAATTGAGAATAGTTCTTTAGTACATTCTTCATGAGAATTGCAAACAAGGTAGACAACAACAATATAGATAATTAAAGAAGAATGATAGTTTACTTAAAAATGTCCAAAATAGTTTATTCTGCGTGTGTTTACTGACACAAAATCATTAGCAACTTTTTCTAAATCAAGTAAGTCAATAAATGACTTGTGAACATACAGGATGAATAAGTTATTCAGGCGCTGGGCTGTCATTGAGCTTCTGAGGAAAGTTTTAATTCTTCGTAGAGAAGAAAATGACCTTTCAGCAGTAGCACTTGTGACAGGATAGGTCAAGTATACTTGAACTAGCTTGTCCACTTCGTTGAACATGCCTCTAACAATATTGCTCTGATTCAGTGCATCGGCAATTGTCCTCACATTAGTGACAGTCTTGATAGATCCACCAAATGCAGTGTTAATTGTGTCTGCCAGCATGGCAATTTGAATATAAAGTCGATCAATATCAATGTGGTACTTTTCAAGAATTTGATGCAATTCTGGGCAAAGAGTGTGCTGACCATTAGCTGACTCGATTAAAAAAGACTCAATTTTCTGCACAACAGATAGATCCGACTGATCAAAGCGTCGTTCTATTTCTCCACATACCTGTTCTAAAACTTCAAAGTAAGCATGTCGATATCTCTCCTCTGGACTAGCAAAACGATGTGGCTGAGATCCATCATCTAGCCGCTTTGGTATTTTTCTGTATCTAGGAAGAACAGGCTCATCAGTTAACTCTTGTGAAAATTGGAGAACATTCTCATAGAAAGCAGAAAATTTGCTGTCAGACCTCATAATTGACACATGTGCCTGAAGCAAGTGTGCACCCTTCAATCCTTCACCAACTGTTGTATCCTTAGCCTGGAGGTTGATAGATAGTTGCTCAGCTGCAGCAAAAACTACAATGACAGCTTCAAACTGAAGTACAGTTCAAAAGACTCCATCTGGATCAGTAAGCCTCTTGCTTTTGTAGCATATTCATCATGCCCCTCTTCAACTTGCCGCAAGCAGGACATGAGTGCTTTGTAATTGTTTAATACCCCATCAATTGCAGAATGCCGAACTGTCCACCTCTTGGGACAAAGAGGCCTAAGTGAAGAAGGCGCAGCTGCTGAGTCATCTCCAAATCTAATCTGTAGTTGAATTCTGAAAAAGGCTTAATCTCTTAGGTGAAAATTTAATCAGCTGAACTAACTGCAAGATAAATTCAATACAGTTGCTCAATAGCTCACTTTTTCTCACTACATCTTGGATGCATAAATTTAGGCTGTGTGCAAAGCAATGAACATAGAGACATGAGTCAGTCTCTTTCTTCATCAAAGCTTGAACACCACTTCTAACTCCACTCATGTTCGAAGCACCATCATACACCTGGCCAATACAGTTAGTGATTGGCAGAGAGCACCTCAACAAACAATCCTTGACAACAGAGAATAAGGTGAAAGCGTTGGTATCAGGTAGTTGAAGTAAACCTATTGCTGCTTCATGAACCTCATAACTACTATCCACCCAGCGAATTGCAATGCAGATTTGTGCATTGTGTGATATGTCAGTTGCCTCATCAGCTATAAGCGAAAAATACTTTGCTGCTTGAATATCTCCTAAGAGTTGCCTTAATACAGTGTTGCCACAAAGAGTAATGATTTCATTGACAATGGCAGGTGAAATGTAGTCTCGTTTTTTAATCCAAGTGGCAAGCTGTGGTGAATCTGATGCTTGGAGTAGTAAAAGCTGGTAGAGATTTCCTTCAAAAGCAAAACTATCTTCATGGTGTCCACGAAAAGCAAGGCCTTGTCTAGCTAGATAGCGAATGCAGTGTAGTAGCTTCATTAGCATAGTACGGTTGCTTCTCTTTTCTGCTTCATGCTGCTTGGTAATCATGGCCCCTACATTGACACCCTGGGATCTCACTTGTAGCTTGCTGATAGCTTCCTTGTGTGCAACACTTCCTTCATGGCTTTTAAATCGCTCTATTGCTTTCTTCCAATTCGAAAAACCACCATGAACAAAAGGAGACTTTGACGTGAGCAACCCCTGCTTAACTATACAGCATATATGACAGAATATCTTGTAAGAGGATGTGCACACACTAATCCATTTATATTTGCTGTACCAAGAAGCCTGAATGTACCTTGCAAATATATTTCCCTGGCTTTTAGATTGAAGCAAGTCCTTTGGCTGGTAAGCAACTTCAAAATTTGAGCAGCATGAGCAAGTACAGGTGTCAGTGATTGACTCACACTGTGCACGTGAAGGGCAACCATCATCTGAGTCTTCATCACTGTGAACTTGGTCAGCAGGTGTAACTGGCTCATCAGTTTCTAGGAGGTTTGTTTGACCTGCACATTGAAACTTATTTTTAGTCTGCACTGATTGGGTAATGTGCTTACCTTCAGCTTCATCAGAGACTCTAGATTTTGAACTGAAAAAGGAACGAAGAGTTTTTTGCTGTGACATATTGAATTTATAACTAACTTCAGTAGCTGTTGGAGTGACCTTTCTTGATTAGTGAAGCAGCTGTAAGTGAAGCTGGTTAATTATTTGTGGTTACAGGTACAAATTACCTTGCAAAACTGGTGAGCTCCACCCCCCTTGGCCTCAGAACATAATAAAAGCTGGGGACTTCTGCCCCCAAGCCTCCCTGGTTCTTAGCCTGTGGATGGAATTTAAGAGCAAGAGTGTGTTGATTATAGCTCTGATTAAGAGAGGCTCAAATTCTTGCACAACAGAGGTCTGACTGAATTGGAGAGAGTAAAAGGTTTGCGGCTCACATAGTGACAGGTATGTGGTTGTGTTAAGAGATACTACATCTCTTTTGAGGCAGGTGGCCCACCTTGGCCAGAAAGTGGCAATGCTTCAAGCTCTGTATAAACAGTATATGTAGCTGCTGTGATTTGAGTTGATTAACATTTTTTTAGTTACCATTGAGATTACCTAGCAAGACTGGTGAGATTTATCTTGTGCCCTCAGCAGGGGGCTCTGCTCCCCTTACTTCCAGGCTGGGGGGGGGGGCTACAGCCCCCCAAGCCCCCCTGGTTCTTACACCAGTGTTATATGAGGTACTTAACCAGAAATTGTAAGAAAGAAATTTAGTGAAACTTACGGAGTTTTTCGGGCACCATACAGCTCATCTCATCTGTTTTCAACTATATTTATGTTTCTTACGCACAGCACAGATAATGTACAGCAGATGGATAACCCAAACGGGTGAGGAGTTGTTTTAAAGAGACAAGATTAAAAGTAGTCGATTCTACCTACTGTGTCCCAAGAAATATTCTGATATTTACAGGATTCAGCAGTACAGCACTATTAACTTGTAGCTATTAGACTTTCTTGTTAAATAAAATTATTTATTAGATGATAGAATTTAAATAGTACACATATACAAAATATAAGGTGGAGTGCAGCCTGAGTTGGTCCTAATACTTACAATAAACTGCATCTAGTAGTGAAGAAAAAGGAATTGGCATAAACACAGCTTTGACAAGCACACAATTTAAATTTACTGGCAAAAAGCTTAAGTATGGCTTTATTACAAGTAGCTAGCTAAATGAAAGCTATATCACTCTGTAATAGTACGGCGCGTAAGTTGCCCATTCAATGTAGGGGAAAAATCGCTGTTCAATTGAAATCGCACGGGGAAAGTGAAATAGCGCGTAACTAATTGAAATACCTCACTAAGTGGAAACGAAGTGAAATATACCTCTAACCTCTACCCGTATTAGACGGAATGTTTTACAACAGATTAGGAGTAGCCCACGTTGAAAAGAAAGTTCCAGCGGAAGCTAATCCTGAATAAGGAGATAGTGAGTGAACGATATAATATAGCTACAATTGCAAATGACTTTTTAAAAGCTGGCCTACTATTAGCGAGTGATAGCACGGGTAACCTGTGCTATTAGGGATCAATTAAAGCAATTGAAAAGCACTGGCTTCGCCTGCCTGACTATTTCAATCACGTTACTCGTGCTATTAATCCCGAAAAGCAAGGCTACCCGTGCTATTTCTCATACAAAATATACGTGTATTGGCTATACGGCATTTTTGTATTGAACAGTGCCAACCCCGGATGCTAGCTAGCTGCTTCCTTTCAAAAGTTATTCAAGTTTTTTTCTGGCCAACTCCACTTGGACAGACTACTAAACCGTCGTTTCGAGTAATTTCATGCCAAATTAGATAGACAATTATCAATTATCAAGTTCTGACCCTTCATACAAACTAGATTGAACAATCTCGATAGACATTGTCAGTAATTTTAAAAAATCAGCACGATAGACTTATCGCGCATGCGCGCTCATGGCTGAAAATGCCGCTGTCAAGTAAATTGGGTATCCCCAAATATATGGGTGTCGTCGACGTCCCGGGTACCAGAAATATAGGTACCCCCGTACCTATATTTACGGGAAATATGGGTATCCCTTAGTCTAGCGGAGCCGACCCTTTACCTCCGCCAGACTAAGGGTATCCCTGCGGAAATATGGGTATCCCTGCGGAAATATGGGTATCCCCTTTTATTAAACTGGTTACTGAGGAGTGGAGCGAGCGGGTTGAAGTGGCAGAGCAGAGGAGGAATGGGCAAAGCTTAAACCAGTGAGTTAGCTTTCTAACAGCATTAACTTTAATTTACTAAAACTGTGTAGTATGTTGGTTCTCGCGTTTTTTTAAAGCTACTTTCTACAAGCAAACCTATACAGAGGAGGAATGGGCAAAGCTTAAACCAGTGAGTTAGCCTTCTAACAGCGCTTAAAATGAGGGCAATTATCTTTAATTTTATACTAAAACTAGCTTAGCTAGCTAGATAAAATATGCTACTTATGTTATATATTGTGCTTATGGCAGTTCCTTTTATTTTTACCAATAATACTAGTGATGTGCTTGAGCACAAATGGCGAGCGAGCCTAAAGACTATACTATTTTTATATGAATGATTTTGACTTCTAACACTGAAGCTACTGAAAATAAGGTCCAGTTTTTAAATTTAGCATACAGGGTAAAGGGATTTCAGTGCCATAGTAACAACCCTCTGCAACTGCTTGGAAGGAAAAAAACAACAACAAAACAATACACGTTATTTAAAAGTTTTCTTTGTGATATTCTTTAGCTAAGTAGTGGTTGTAACACACAATGCTTTGACACAACTGGACATGCACCTACACAGACTTACCTTCGCAGTAGTATAGTGGACAGTGTATTTTCAAGTAAATACTGTTGCGCACGGCTTATAACCATGACAAAGAGCGCATTGACTTACCACCACCACTAACTCGAATAGAAATGGAAGTCCCTTAAGTTTTCACGTTTGAACTGCACCCGCAAAAGAATTCAAAACGGTAAACAATTCAATTTCTAGGGTGATACGGGTACTGATCGATAAACCAGAGGATTCTGTTTAGTGCAATTTGGGACGGGGTCGACAACCAAACTAACGGTATGTGAGCTCTTAGTTTCAATTAGCTATTTTGTATTTATATAGTTTGTTCTTCTATGATGACACCGACTTGACTTTTTATAAGCAAGCTTAGCTATGTGTAGCTATATAATTTATTAGGGAAACTAATTTAGTGGAATTAGCTTTTCTGGCTGCAATGCATACAATTTTAAACTTTGCAGCTCTTTTTTTTTTTTTTTTTTCACTCTCTCATTTCTTTTGTCTGAACTGAAGCAGAAGGTGGTTTTTTAAATGTTCAATCCTGACTGTGTTGGAGTTTGACAGTGATAGAAAACAAACCACTTTTTTGCTGAATGTGTGGATTCAATCATATAAAAGGTATAAATAAATGTTTTAGATATATTGTTACTATAACAATATACAGATGAACAACTACACTTCATAAGCTGTTCATCATGAGTATGAACATACTTAATTATTTCTTTATTTTGCCACAATTAAGTTGTTAAAAGTGTAGCAAATAAGTAGGCATATTCCATTATAGCCAGTGATGGTGTAAATTAAAAAATCCTCACAATTTTATACATCTAGCTAGCAGCAAGTGACATAACCAGCAGAAAAATTAAAAGTACTGTAGAGTGGAATATTTTAGATACACAGTCATAGCAATAGTTGATACAAAAATGTAAAAATTGATCAAAACCAATAGCTCACAGTAGCTAGGGAGAACTTTAATGAATGACCTCACGTAATTTGCTACTTTTACGACTACTTTCATTTGATATGTCCACACGAAGAGAAAAACAATCCTAGGAATAGCATGAGAAAGCTTAAAATATCATAAGAAAGCACACACTAATAGTGATTTCAGATTCATACAACAGATTACATGAAAGTTAATGATGCTAAATATATTCTATAGTGTTGGGGTGAGGGTGAATGAGGCAGACTGACATGTTAAGGACATTACTATTTTACAACTACTGTAAAATGTAAAGTATGATCTTATAGCATATAAGGATACAAGCATTGCTTAGCAAAATCTAATGTATATTTTTTCAAGTTTCTCTCAACATAATGTCAATATAAATGTATTGATGTAGTAATGTAAAATATAGCTAACTAGCTGAGTGACACAAAAATACCAGTAGTAACAAACATTTACAAGTTTCGTGCCTACGAGCTACAAAATTAATGGTTCAGTTCAAAAATGCATTACAGACACCTGCTACAACAGTAGTTTTTGGCATCATACAACTCCAAATCGATGTCGTCATATTTTGAATGATACCATTCTTTACATTGGGAACACTTGACTAATGGACTGTATCAGCTTTATTCCAAGGTAGGCGACAAGTACAAACACTGGCACCATTTTCATGGACTTGATTCTACTCTTCGTGTTGTTTTTTTCGCCGACAACGAGTTGATACTGGAAACATATCTATTTCTCTTTATCCACACACAAATCAAAATGTGCTCACATGGCAGACTGGTTAAACTGTCGCTTAAGAGACGGTGAAAATCCAGTGCCAGGTGAGCAGTCGTATATGTCTACAGTTCCTGCAGGACAGAACTTGTTTGACACACACAGCCAATGGTTGCCATTGACATGAACTATTTGAACAAACTGAGAATTTTCTGATTCATATTGGTCAAAATGTTGTAGGAGAAGAGTGTCCTGTAGACCAAGTTGTTTGGGAAACTCTTCCTTTATCAGCACACTTGCACTTACTGGTGAGTAATTCAACACAATACTGGAACTATTCAATGTGTCACTTGAGTTGAACAACTTGGCTGCAGACTTGTAGAACAGCAAGGTTTTTCTATAATTTAATACATATTATCACTACATACATGCTATTATACAAAGGGATATTCTTTTAATTCATTTTATTCAATATCTAGCAAATAACATTTTAAAGGAGTACCTTGAGGTGTAACTTTTGCTATTTTCACTTGTTTGCCCTCATTTCCTTCACATTTCTTTGCTACAAAAGTAAATTACATTACAGAATGGAAATGAAATTTTGAATCAACATAGCTAGCTACCATCAAACTTCTTCTTTAGGTCTTCATATAATCTCCAGCTTTCTGGACCAAGCGCAGATGCTGTGGATACAGTTGTAGGTAATGGTAAATTTACATAGCTAGAGAGCAGAACAAACCTGTTGTTGTAGAGACATTTCGTAGAACACACTGATTCTTACGCACATAAGTATACATAATACTTCTAGCCTAGTAAACAATAAATTATTAGTAATTGTTTACCCCAATAAATGATCCAATAACAAATACCTCACTCTTGCTAACACTGAATAAATCCATTATAATGAGACACAAGGCTTCTGGCAGCAAGACATCCATTGTGTATGAAAAAATCTGTTAATGACAAAATTGACATTACCATTGGAATAATTGACAAATAGCCTATCATTACCGAGCTTGACTTGTCATTGCAACAAAACTTAGAAAGGAGAAATTCAGCTACCTCTTCAAATTGAGATAGTGTTATAGATGTAATTGAATGACTTCTATTTTTCAACATTTCTATAAGTATAAAAATAAGTAAATCAGTATAAAACATTATGTATATTCAGTGAGTATAACTTACGAAGTTTCTTGCATGAAGTATTAATGAAGTCATTATAGCTAGGGCACTCATGTTCCTACCACTACAGTAGATACGCATGAATGCATACTTGTTAATCTATTTATGTATGCATGTATGTATGTATGTATCCTTTTAAATGTATGTATCCGTTTAAATGTATGTATGTATGTACATATGTATGTATTTATGAATGTATGTACATGCTAGCACTGTTTTGATTATTAAACGTAAAACAAAAATTAATTACAGTGAGATGAAAAACATTTTAGTTAGCTATCTAAGCCTATTGTTGTATAACTATAGCTAAAACAATTATTATGTGTTATTGACATTTTGGCTGTGACTCATGCAAGTGAGAATACTTAAAGTATAGTTAAATTAGTCAAGACTTGCTAGTCACATGACACCACCTAAGTGACCTAATGCCAGGAACAGAACAGAATGACTCACGCACGTGCTGACCCGAGTAGTTCAATGAAGGTCAGCGCATGCGCAACACAACAAAGAAACCATCCGGGACACTCCCGGGGCACAAATCATACACAATAACAAATGTGACCACACCTACTTAACTAGCTAGTTATGAATAAAAGTGATATGATACACGCAATGATTACAAACACTAATATCTGTCTCTTTGCTCAGTTCAGATTCTTCTCTTCTCTTCTCTTTAAGTGGCTCCGCCCACACACGTAATAAGGATAAATGCAGCTATTGCCTTTAAAATATTCAAAATTAGGGCAAACATACTTTGTGCCAAGCAACAATATGTGTAGAGGCTGACAAATTTGCTTGCACTTATGCGCACTGAGGGTTAACATGCCCAATGAATATACACTAAAAATGGGAGTATTAAAATATAGTCTAAATTTCTTTTACCATTTTAATTTTTAGAACAGAAATTTTATCTTTGCTAAGTGCCTGAAATTTCTTCACATAATTTTGAAACTTTTGCTGGCACATTCAAATTTCTTTAACTGAGATGAGGGTCATTGCTCAACATTCTAGCTAACAATGAGGGGAAAAATTCTTGTAGTGTAAAGACCAAGTAATACTTCGAAGGAAAAAGGAATGAAATAGAATGTAAGAACATGTGACAGTTATACACATGTTTTTTTCCTTTCATTGCATATATATATACTTATTTCATTTAGTAGCACATGAGTATTTTATTCTACTCTTCATCAGACATTAGCTACTTTTTCTTAAATTTTATTTCTGGTTTCAAATTCAATTTCATATTTCAAGCTTCTGTTTTATATAAAATTTCAGACATGCAATATTAGCTTTAGTCTTGATGATCTTGTCATTTCTTGAAAACTTATATAAGCCCTAACCACACATCTGCTGATAATGTATGGTCATAGCCTTACAGGCTAAACCTTGCCACCCTTTTCGTTCTTCTGAGCAGTATCTTCACATCGAATTCATGCTTTGATAATAGGGTTTTCCTGTGCTTTAGTTATATTGAACTCAACTCACTACTAATCGCTGTTGATCCTGTCATTCCAGTAAAACACCTCTATTCATGTTAGTTACAGTGATATTGAATCAAGACATCAATGGTGGGTTTTAGTAAATTACAACTACCTGCAGTGCTGCCTATGCTACTAATGCCCAACAAACTAAAGTCACACTCTCATTGCCCATATACCTAAAAAGTACCTCTGTCCCAATGTTAAGTCTTATTTAATTCATGTTTCAATCATAGGTAATTTTTTTCTTGTGCTTTAGTTCTATTGATTTCAACCTCATTGCAAAAATTCTTGTTCAGGGAAAGATTCAATGACCCCATCCTGTGTCACTTCCTCCCCATTTTCTTCCTCACATGTTGGAAGGCTATCACTGTCAATAGGTAGCCTAACGACATTCATTAGTATATGAGTTCAATGAACCAACTTGCCTACAAAAGAAAAAAAACTATTTTTGTGGATAATCACACCTTGTTGAAACTTATTTTAAGTTGTGTCTATTGTAAATACTCTGTTGAGCATGTGCAAAGTCAGCTGCATTATTATGTCATTTTATTATAGCTATGTATAAGGTCAGTGCTGTGCTTGAACATTGATTGCTAACCTGAAGTTCAACTTGAAGAATGCTGTTATAATTGAACAGATACTCACAATGCATGCAACAAAGCAACATCACTGCATAATAATACAATTCTAATTAATATGGGTACAATTAGTGGTGGTGATTAATGGGTGTGGTTTATCCTTAAAGCATTTTTTGAAAGTTGGAGCGTATGCAATAAGAAATAAAAGGGTCATATATTATTAAAATCTGTGGCTATGCAAGTTAGTTAGCTATACTCAGTTTCTTTTTTCTAGATAACCTTGCTTAGCTAAATAGTCTTTCTTCTTTTTTTCTGAAATTAATGAGAATCCCATGTTTGAGTGTAAACACCAGAAATCCTGTGGTGAGTTTGAAAAATCAATTAATAAATCATCTTCCCTGGTCAGTAATCAATATATGAGGGCAAACAAATTGACACACATTACTTATGAAATATTATGATGATAAATGTTATCTTTAAGAGTAAGCAAAAAAAATATGAAATAGTTATGTGAATTTGGAGGCACCGGCTGAATTGAATCTACTCTCATCTGATGGAATACTTGGATTTGACTGGAATAAGGTAGAGTGTACCCACTAATGTCTTTAGCTTGTTTCAGTGCTGATAATGATCACATAAGTCTACTTAATAACATAAGAGGTAAAGAGAATACTTATATTTTTTTTCTCTATAGAATTGCAATTTGTGATCATTTTTTATCACATGCAAACAAACTAGCTGCTCAACTTTAACAATTCCTGATTTAGATCATTTTAGAAAGATTCTTAAAAATTCTACAGAATCTATGGTGACTGTCAATACTACCTCTCCTCTCTCTCTCGATCATTAATCATGTATTCCATCATTGGTTTCTTGCATGAACTAAAAATGGCTGCATACTTGATGGGGAGTCCCACCCGGAGTAACTGTCCTAGGACAAGAGCTCCGCCCCTAGGGTAAGGCAAAATTGAATCTACTAGCTATATCTCTCATGAATAAATAGTAACTTTGTCACGTTTGAGGTGGGGAGTTAACGTCCTAACCGGGGAGTATCCATCCTAGTACGCAGGTTCCGGTGAGGAGGCGCAGTCCTAGGACGACAACGCCCCCGGAGCTCCCGTCCGGGCGGAGGCCACGTCCTGTGACACCGGATGTTTCTATCTTTTTGTGTGAGTGCATGCGTGGCCTAGTACAAATACCAAAGCCACGCATGCGCACAATTAGTCCAGTTAAGTTATCAAGATTAAATCCGGTTTAACTGAAAGTTAGACCTAGTAAATTAGGAGGACCGCATTATTAAGGGGTGGGGCAGGGAGGTCAGAGACCCACCCCAGAAGTTAGATTGGCGGTAAAGTAGTAAGACAATGCTCACGTGAGGGGAGGGGAGTCAGACACGTGGATTCGGACACGGAGACCAAAGTTGGGACAACGATAGCCCAGACGTGGATCAGACTCAGTGGAAAGTCGTCGCAGCAAGCAGAACGTCTACTGAACTATGTCTAGAACTAGCGAGGCGACGCCGTCAGCCGGCAGAGATGGAGACAGCCATGCCGCGGGTTCCTCTTCGTCAGAGGCGCCCGGGATTCGGGCGCCCGTAGTAGCCGCTACGCCGCTGGACCCAGCGTTGGTGGATTTGATAGCGGCGAAGGTGGCAGCCCAACTGAGAGGTTCGGCGGCGGAGAACGTACCCGGGGCTATGGCCGGAGAGCAGCCCGTGAGGGGGCCAGCGCCCAGTGCAGTGTCCGCGAGGGGAGACTCCCCCGAGCGTCCCGACCATCGAGAGGCAGGAGGTAAGGAGGGATGTAGTGGGAGTGGTGTAGTAGGTGAGCGCAGTGAGACAAGGGTGCCTGTGGTGGGGCATGGGCACATAGATACAGTGTCTGTGATCAACTGGGAGGTGCATATATAAAAAAAAAAAAGAAAAAAAAAAAGAGGCAGCGTTAGATCGAGGTAGGGACCCCCAGTGAGTAGTGTGCAGTCCCCCCCCCCCCCCCCCCCCCCGAGCGGTAATGAGCGGGCGGAGACCCCTTGTGGCAAGGTGGGGACAGGAGCCCCGTTAATGGCAGTGAGTGGGCAGAACCCCCTGGTGGTGATAAGGGGGCGGAGGCCCCCGATTGTAATAAGTGGGTGGAGGCCAATGATGGTGTAGAGTGGGCGGAGACCCCCCCCCGGGAAGGATAATGAGTGGGCAGAGGCCCCGGGATAATGAGTGGGCAGAGGCCCCAGTGTTGGGAGTGGGCAGAGGCCCCGGTGTAATGAGTGGGCAGTGGCCCCGGTGTAGTGAGTGGGCGGAGGCCCCGGTGTAATGAGTGGGCGGAGGCCCCGGTGTAATGAGTGGGCAGAGGCCCCGGTGTAATGAGTGGGCAGAGGCCCCGGTGTAATGAGCGGGCGGAAGCCCCGGTGCAATGAGCAGGCAGAGGTCCCCTGGTGGGAAGGAGTGGGCAGTGGCCCCTGGTGGGAATGAGTGGGCGGAGGCCCCTGGTGGTAATGAGCGGTCGGAAATCCTCGTGGGAATGGGTTGGCAGAGATCCTTGTGGTTATGAGTGAGCAGAGGCCCCAAGTGGTAATGAGGGGGCGGTGGCCCCCAGCGACAATGAGGGGGAGGAGGCCCCTGGCGGTAACGACAAGGGGACAGAGGCATTTGGTGAGAACGGGAGGGCAGAGGCCCCGTGGTAGTATTGGCCCCGCATGCAGACTAATAGGCGTGGGCAAGTGGTACTCCAGAGGGTAGCTATTGGGCAACAGGTATATGCCCAGTGGAATTCCAGTCGGGAGAGGGTGGTACATGGGCATGCACACACACACGCATGGACACATGGGCACGCGGGCATGCGCACATACACACAGACACTCGCGCACACGCATAGGCGGCAGCTACACACAGACACCCAGGTGCTAATGGGAAGTATGAATCAGTGGGTATGGAGGGCAGAGCAAGGAGGGGTAGCGACATGACCGGTTCTGTTGTGTTGGCTAGGTGTGGAACTGGGGAGTGGTCTTCCCCCAGAGGCGGTCACTGGTCTGCGGCTTCCAGCGTTTGCAGGAGAGAAAGATCTGGGTGAGAGAGAACCCCAGTGGGAGGAGCACGGAGTGCCGGCGATTCACCGGCCAGGGAAGCACGATCGGGAGAGAGTTCGCCCGAGTGAGGAGGCACCCCCCTTCGTGCTGAGTGAAGCCTTGCCCGTTGTTCCAGGGAAGTTAGTTAAGAAGATACAGAGTGGGGACTACGTCGAGATGGCGGAACTCCTGAAGGACAATGTGGAGGCGGAGAGGAGAAGAGTGGCGGCAGGAGATAGCGGGCAAACTGGAAGAACCTGCCGCAGGGAAGTGCCAGACTTCGACAGCTGGCTACAGTGCTTCAGCTTGTATGCCGCGGTGGTATGCGCCAAGTACCCTCAGAAAGCCAGGGAGCTATGGGCTTATCAGGCCCTGATGTTGGCGGAGTACAGAAAGTGCGGTGGTAGAGGCTGGCACTTGTATGACTCGGCATTTCGCCAGCAGATCACCAACTTGGAGACAGTAGACTTCTCCAAGGTGAACCAGGGCCTCTACGCGACAACTTTTCTGGCATATGGGGGGAAAGGGCAGTTCTGCGGCCGATGCATGGCGTCAGACCACTCCCAGGAGGACTGCGCTCTGAACCCTAGAAGGGAGGTACCAGTGGTGCAGTTGCAGGAACAGAGGTCGGCTGGGAGCAGGAGAGAAGAACCGCAGGGAGATACCCGGAGGAGAAGGGGCCGGAGAGGCGCGTGCTATGCCTTCAATGATGGGAGGTGCTCCCTCCCGTACTGCCGGTTTGAGCACGTGTGCTCAGTATGTGGAGGCGAGCATCGGAAGCCGGCGTGCAGGGCCCGCGGGATGGAGCGGCAGAGGGCACCAGACAGGAGTACACAGATCCCAGCCAATAGAGAAGTGCTGGGGGCAATTCATAGAGGACAGTGACAGTGGGTCATGATGTCAGTGTGTCAATACAGTTTCTGGATAGATGATGTGATTTAAAATATTATATGGGCAGGGCCGTAGCCAGGGGGGGGTTCAGGGGGTTACACGTAACCCCCCTTTCAAATTAATGATATTCATAGAAGTCTGTCAATAGTTGTTAATCACCATTAGTGCCCACAAAGAAAAAGCAGCTGCTGATATAATACACTTATGCTTGCCTCAGCACTTGATTGTGTAGTAAGGTTGCAGTAACTTGAAAATGAAGAGGCAGTGCCAATCCAAAGATATTCGATTGTTTTTTAACAAAAAGTTAGCTGTGGAAGGAGATGGTGAGCACATTATCATGAGCTAGACATTGAAAAGTAAATATTGCACAAATATAATTCATTATGTTTAGATCATGAGTTAAAAGAGGTACCAGTCCAATTTCCATCGGATGAATCTGAAAATAATGTAGTTCCTTCTAGCTCTCTTCAGAGGTCAGATGTTTTCCTAGAATGTACAAGCTCTAGTGCCTGTGCAGATCAAGTATGTAATGATATTGGTGCACTATTAACTTCAAGTAAGTCCATGGAGGAAATATGTGCCTCGATAAGTAATCTATCACAGGGTGAGATGTTTTCTTATTTGTATCGCCACGTGCAACCTCCAAGTAATCTGCCAGCTACATTCTTATATGGTGCTAATCGAAAGTTTGGTATTTCTTGGGTCATTAAATTTCCTTGGATTCTGTATAGCCCTAAGGTAAACGGCATTTTCTGTGGACCATGTGCTATTCTTCTTCCAGTAGATAAGCGTAAAGATAAAGGTTTACTTGTTAACAGGCCTTTTTCCAACTGGATTAAGTTGAGCAGTGTATTGAATGATCATTCTAAACTTAAATATCACCGTGACTGCCTCCAGCTAGCTGATACCATCAAAAGTAGTGTTGAAAATCCAGCTTCACGTGTTGATGTCATGACAAGTAATACTCTGCAAGCCATAATAAAGGAAAATGAGCATATACTAAAGCAAATTGTGCGAGCCATTATTTTCTTATCTAAACAAGCTATTGCATTCAGGGGCAATTCAGAAGTTATAGATTCTAGTAAGAATCCTGGAAACTTTTTGGCCCTGCTCAAAGTATTTGCAGAAAGTGATGAAGTTTTATATAATCATCTTCACAATCCTAAAGCCAAGAATGCCAAACATTTGTCCCCACAAACTCAAAATGAACTAATTAATATTATTGGATATGATGTTATTCTTTCTAAAATAGTTTCAGAAATAAAGAAAGCCAAATATTACTCAGTTCTTGCTGATGAAGTATCTTGTCATCATGTGGAACACTTACCCATATGTGTTCGGTTTCTTGATGCCAATAATGATATACGTGAGGAATTTATTTCATTTATAAAACTTGAAAGAGTTCGAGCTATGGACATAGTAAATGCCATTGTACAGTCTTTGGAAGGAATTGGCTTGTCACTAGATAATTTGCGTGGTCAGGGGTATGATGGGGCATCCACTATGAGTGGAGTGAAAGCTGGTGTGCAGGCAATTATCCAAGAAAGGCAGCCTAAAGCTCTTTACACTCACTGTGCTGGGCATTCCCTTAACCTAGCAATACTGAATTCTTGCTCCATTCCTTCCATAAGAAATTGCATAGACCAAATAAAAGGTTTCACAGTGTGGATACGGTATTCTCCTAAAAGAGAAGGTCTACTCAAAGCTATCATTAGTAAGAGATCTCAAGTTGGTACCAACAGATCTTCTATACTAAATGTGTGTATCACTCGATGGGTAGAAAATATTGATGGTTGGGAGCGATTCTCTCAATATCACCCCTTCCTTATCGAATTGTGCGAAGTGATTCTCTATGGTAATAGTGAATTTCATAATTACAATGATGGCTGGTCTGCTGAAGATAAAAGGAATACCCTAGCTCACATGAAGGCTCTAGAATCTTTTGAATTTATTTATTGTTTAGTTACTCTTTCCAGGTCCTTGTCCTATCTCAAGGAAGCAGTAGTTAAAGTCCAGGGGAAAGACCAGGATCTTGTTTCAGGGATGAGTATTATTGACAAATGCTGCACAGAATTGAAGAGTGAGAGAGAAGATATTGATAGCTACAGTGGCCGGGTATTTAGGCATTCATCTAGACTAGCACAACAATCAAATATTCAGATTCAAAAGCCACGTACCAATCCACGACAGCAGCACCGGTCTAACCCAGATAGTACCTCAGTTGAAGAGTACTTTAAAATAACTGTTGCTATACCTTTTCTTGATCACCTTATAAGCGATGTCACTTCCAGGTTTACCAAGCATTCTAAGCAGGCAGCCACACTGCAAGGCCTACTGCCAATACATATCACTAACAATTCTTCTTTTTGTGATATTGAGTCAGCTGCTTCCTTTTATTCTGATGACCTCCCCAATGCTAGTATTCTTGATGAAGAATTTCATCGTTGGAAGGTGAGATGGTTGAAAGTTACTCCAAAGGAACGTCCACAGACACTTAGTGAAGCACTAAGGCTATGCTCTCCTGATGATCTACCAAATTTGTTCACTCTAATGAAGCTTTTTGCAACCCTGCCCCTTAGTTCTTGTTCATGTGAGCGTTCAGCATCCGCCCTTCGGAGAATAAACAACTACCTTCGATCTACTCAAACTGCAGAACGATTAACCTCTTTGGCACTGATTCACATGTCATATGAAATTGACATTGATATTGACACTGTTTGCAAATTATACTTAGAAAAATATCCACGCAGAATTAAATGTGCAAGTTTGTTATTTCAGTAATATCCTCAAAACAATCTTTGATGTTTTCATGATTCTCTCAAATCCAATGTGCTATTTAGTTTTATATAATGGTCTGTCTTAATGTCAATTTTGTTGATAATGGATGATAGCTAATTAAGAGGTGTGGTTTGGGTGTGGTCAGGTTGTAACCCCCCTTTTGAAAAGTCTGCCTACGGCCCTGATATGGGCAGTTAGACACATAGACTAACTCTTAACAGGTCCGAGTAGGGATAACGCTTAAATTAATGAAGTAACAATGATAATATTAAGACTTAAGACATGATAATTAGAACCAATTGTATATACAAAACATAAAAATGTATATGCGTGGGTATCGTCTAAGTAACACGGGGTGCATTGTGGTGGATAAGTTATCACATGGTGGTAGGTACGTAGAAATAGTATAGGAATAGTAAGTATAGGCGTGGGTTTATCATGGGTCCATATATGGCTTGCCGGGGTACGGTCAGGGCATACAAAAAAGGGGGGCCATGACTACCTGTACCAGCGTGTTATCGGAGTGGGTGTATGCTCGCAGGAGTCGTCCCGGTGAGGAGGTATGCCTACATAGAGCACTTGAAAAGGCTGGCAGGGAGGAGACCGCTTCGCCTGGTGGCTATTCCAGAGGAGTGTCGGACGGTGGTGACGCCTCTGGAATGGCGGACATGGGATGGACGACTACAAGATCATCCTGACCAGGAGTTTCGACGATATATCGTCATGGGGCTAAAAGAAGGCTTTCGTGTTGGCTTCCAGTGCGGTGCGGTTGAGTATGTGTCAGCCCAGACCAACATGCTCTCAGCCACCAGAAACGGGCAAGTGGTGGATGAGTACTTGGCCAAGGAAGTGAGGCTAGGCAGAGTGGCGGGTCCTGTAGACCGCACAACCCATCCAGGAATCCAGATCAATAGGTTTGGGGTGATCGAGAAGCCTCACCAACCTGGAAAGTTCAGGCTCATAGTCGACTTATCTCACCCAGAGGGCCACAGCGTGAATGATGGGTTGGAACCGGAACTGTGCACGATGAGGTACACCTCGGTAGATGTAGCAGTGGCCAGAGTGATGGCACATGGAGTGGGCACTAGCCTGGCGAAGTTTGACATTGAGTCAGCATATCGGATCGTGCCAGTTCACCCAGATGACAGGCTCTTGCTAGGGATGAGCTGGCGAGGGAGAGTATATGTGGACAAAGTCTTGCCGTTTGGCCTTAGATCAGCCCCAAAAATCTTTAGTGCGGTGGCTGATGCAATGCAGTGGATTATCGAGCAACAAGGGGTCGAGATGTTGCACTACCTAGATGACTTTCTAGTCATCAGCCCCTCAGAGAGAGGATGTGAGAGAGCCCTGGCGAAGGCCCTGCTGGGCTGTCAGGCGTTGGGAGTCCCCATGGCGAGGCACAAGACGGAGGGTCCATCGACGACGATGACATTTCTGGGGATTGAACTAGACACAGTGGCAATGATGCTTAGGCTGCCCAGGGAAAAAGTGTGTCGCTTGCGAAGAGAGATCGATTGCTGGTCAAGGAGGCGCTGCTGTACCAAGAGAGAGTTGCAATCGCTGATTGGTATGCTGCAGCATGCTAGTTGTGTGGTGCAGCCGGGAAGGACGTTCCTGAGGCGATTGATAGCGTTGCTGTCAGTGGCCAAAAAGCCCCACCATCGGATCAGGCTAAACAGGGGTTTTAGGTCGGACCTGGCGTGGTGGGCAACCTTCCTTCCGGCATGGAATGGCACGAGCATGATGAAGCGGGTGTTAAAAGGGGGGTACGATGCAACAGTCACATCGGATGCCTCAGGTAACTGGGGTTGAGGGGCATTCACCTCAAGGGGGGAGTGGTTCCAGCTCGAGTGGCCAGAGGTGTGGAGGGAGGTCCATATCACAGTCAAAGAGCTGCTGCCAGTGGTAGTGGCGTTGGCAATCTGGGGACACCGGTGGAATGGAAAGTCAGTGAGGTGTCTGTGTGATAATGCCGCGGTGGTGGCGATCATCAATAAGGGGACCAGCAAGAATGAGAGGGCGATGCACCTTATGCGAAGTGCCTTCTTCTTCTTAGCCCGTCACGATGTCAGAGTGTGGGCCGAACATCTACCAGGGGTGGAGAATGGGAGTGCTGATGCTCTTTCCAGAAATGACAGTACTACTTTTCTGTTACAGAACCCAGGAGCGCAGCCCAGGCCGGTGACGATCCCACAGGAGCTGATCAGAGCACTCATTCTGGAGCGCCCAGATTGGACATCACTGAGCTGGACAGAATTGCTAAAGGCCTGTTCCTGAAAGGCTTAGCGGAGTCTACACAGCGGGTGTATGGGTCGGGGCAGCGGAGATTCATTTCCTTTTGTTCAGTGGGGGGTCGAGTGGCGGTGCCAGCATCGGAAAGTACGCTGGTGTACTTCGTGGCACAGTTGGCGAAGGATGGTTTGAAGCACAGGTCGATGAAGGTGTATTTGTCAGCAGTGAGGTACCTGCACATCATGGAAGGCGCACCAGACCCATTCCAAAAGCCACTATGCAGATTGCAGTACACGCTTCAAGGTGTGAAGAGAACTGAGGCTTGTAGAGGCGAGACTGCCAGGACAAGGCTGCCAATAGGGCCGGAGATTCTCAGGAGGATGAGAGCAGTCTGGCAGAACGATAGGCGCAACCCAGATAAGATAATGCTCTGGGCGGCAGTCTGCCTAGGTTACTTTGGCTTTCTTAGGGCTGGTGAGATGACAGTACCGAGTGATGCTGGTTTCGACCCGACGACGCATCTCACACGGAGTGATATTGCCGTAGATGAACCCCTGAAGCCGGAAGTAGTGCGCGTCCATATTAAGCAGTCCAAAACAGATCCATTCAGGAAGGGGATCCACCTGTACATTGGGAAAACGAACAGCAATCTGTGCCCGGTGACAGCGCTGTTGGGCTACCTGGTGGTTAGAGGGCAGCGGCCAGGGCCACTTTTTGTTTTCAAGGATGGGCGGTACCTGTCGAGACAAAGGCTGGTGTCGGCTGTCAGAGAGGCCCTGTCAGCTGCCGGGCTGGACCAATCACAGTATTGCGGCCACAGCTTTCGGATCGGGGCAGCAACCACTGCTGCGAGCAGGGGCCTCGAAGATTCAGTAATAAAAACGTTGGGCAGATGGCGAAGTTTAGCATACCTGGACTATGTGAGAATACCAAGGGAGCAGCTGGCTAATTATTCTAGAATCTTGGCATCATGAGGAGACCATTGATAGAGTGTACACAATCATATACTCATGCCTGTCATGGTGGCAATATGTGCTCAGCATCACCTGTTATGTTCAGGATCGTAATATATTTGTTAAAAAAAAACAAAACAAAAAAAAACTGGAGGCTAGACAGGGCGGGTCTCAGGGTGTGGGGTGGTGTTGTGAAGGCTTGGGAGGGGGTTGTGTCCGACCATGGGCCTGGGGGGCTCCAATTGGGGGGAAACCCGAATTAGACCTAATTATCCCCTGTTAGCACCACTTAGCACTAATTAGCAAGTGGTGAGGGGAACCCCCCAAGCCTACACCTCCGCCACCCTACACGACGATGGAGTCGTGGCACAGCAAGTCCTACCCTGCTACAAAGGAAGCCTTAATCAATAGGTAAGTGGGAGCTACAAAGGAACCCCTAATCAATAGGTTAGTGGGAGGAGGGTGGGGACAAAGAGGACCGAAGTAATTAAATCCGGTTTAACTGAAAGTTAGACCTAGTTAATTAGGAGGACCGCATTATTAAGGGGTGGGGCAGGGAGGTCAGAGACCCACCCCAGAAGTTAGATTGGCGGTAAAGTAGTAAGACAATGCTCACGTGAGGGGAGGGGAGTCAGACACGTGGATTCAGACACGGAGACCAAAGTTGGGACAACGATAGCCCAGACGTGGATCAGACTCAGTGGAAAGTCGTCGCAGCAAGCAGAACGTCTACTCCCACCCACCCACACCTGTAACTCTCCACTGGGGAGCCTAGCTTCCCAGTGTGATCGGTGTTTAGGCCTGGGGGGCTCTAATTGGGGGAAAACCCGAATTAGACCTAATTATCCCATGTTAGCACCACTTAGCACTAATTAGCAAGTGGTGAAGGGAACCCCCCAAGCCTACACCTCCGCCACCCTACACGACGATGGAGTCGTGGCACAGCAAGTCCTACCCTGCTACAAAGGAAGCCTTAATCAATAGGTAAGTGGGAGCTACAAAGGAAGCCTTAATCAATAGGTAAGTGGGAGCTACAAAGGAACCCCTAATCAATAGGTTAGTGGGAGGAGGGTGGGGACAAAGAGGACCGAAGTAATTAACGAGTTAGAATTCTGTTCTCTTGTGCTGCCGTTGCGATACGAGCTCCGGTTACCCTAGTACGCAGAAGGGACTGGATAGCTTGCGACAAGCCACGGCAGGCTTCTGGATTCTGGTGGCAGCGTACCTTCCCCGGAACCGGTTGACGACCTAGAAGCTTTACGGCCACTTCGGTTGACAGCCACGGTTTCCTTCCCAACTCCCCCCTACAACCACAATTGGCGGCAGCGGTGTTCTTCTTCTGTGATCACCCTACAGAGAGGATAAAGAAGCCCCATACCATCGTTTAACCTTCGTTTGCGAACTAAGTTTTGTGTATTTCTTTTTGGTGCCCACCTCACGTGGCGTATCTTTGTGACCTTTTCGGTTTGTTCTTAACCTTTTGTCTTTTGGTTTGAATTTGTTCATTTGTTTGTGTTTGTTTCCAGTTGTTCTATTGTTGTTTGATTGGTGTTTACTGATTTTTGTAATCCGTGTTCCTGTAGTTGGTTGCGGTTTCTCTGAAGTCCACCGTCTTGCTGGAAGAGTCAGAGAGCACAGCCGGAAAGAGCTTGTAAGCTGAAGAGAGGATTAGAAATTCTGCCTGTACTGAGTGGGACTCCTTCGTCGGACTCAGGCGTGGGTGAGAGTGATTATAGTGGAGTTTGTTTTGCGAATACGGCTGGTAGCATCGAGAGTGTCGGTGACAGTTCGTCAGATTCCACTTGCAGTACTGGTAATCTGTCCCCTATGAGTTCGAGGGACAGTGTGGAGACAGTTAGGGGTAATATGGACGGTGTTGGTGAAAATGAGTTGGAGACGAGTGGGTATGAGAATAGCAGAGAAGATGATGGGAGGAGGGGTAGTGAGAAAGAGAATGAGGGAATGTTTTTGTCGGTGTCCGACATGAGGAATTTGTTGTCGTCATTGTCGGGTGCGGGTAGGGTAGTACCACCCCCTGTGCCTTCACATTTAGATCGGTCGAGGCAGGTCATTGGCCTAGCCCCACATAGAGACGGCATGGATATTGCCAAGTATATCCGCAAACTGGAAGCGGATCTTGCTGACTTAGGCGTACCGAGACGGGACTACAAGACAATTTTGTATCAGAAGCTTTCTTCGAAGTCGGCTGCCTCAATAGTATCCTCAGTTGACCGTGTGTCGTGTTCTTACGAGGAGCTCAAACAGTTATTAATTGATTCGCTGGGCTCTGGGAGAACTTCGCTGGGTAGTAAGGGTAGTAAGCTTACTGCTGAGTTTACCAGTGATGTGCGTAACATGAACCCCCTCGAGAAGTATGTACATTTGAAGGGTCTTGTTGATTCTGTTGACATGACCGTGGCCGAGCGTTCTGATGTGTTGCTGTTCTTTGCTGTGGCTATCTACAGAGCTAGCCTTACCGCTCAACAGAGATCCATAATGGATGGTCGTGAGATTTTGTCGTTCAAGGATTTGAACAAGCTTGCGCTCTCATTGCACTCCACAGACAACGACCGGTCTGGAAGCGTTAGAGGGCAATGGCGTGGTGCTGGTGAGGCAATCCAGTGTTTCAAGTGTCATAGGTATGGACACAAGTCGTTTGAGTGTAGGTCGGGGAAAGAGGAGTCTAGGGGTGTGGTTTGTTATTCGTGCCATCAGCCCGGACATAAAGCCCCCGAGTGTCCTAGCAAGAGTCAGAGTAACTCTAAGGAGCAGGCCAAGCTGGGTGAGGGTACCAAGAAGCTAGGCTTGAGATCTGGTGGTAGGCCGTTTAACAACAATTGGGTGGCGGTTGAGGGAGACACACCACTAGTGCAGGGTAAAGTGAACGCGACTGAGTGCTCGATAGTGCCTGATACTGGTGCCGAGGTTACAGTGGTCCCTGGGTGTTTGGTTTATGAGAACCAGATGCTGCCAGATGAAATAGAGGTGAGGGGTGCTACAGGTGTCTCCGTGAGTTTGAGTATGGCTGAGGTCGTATTTGAAATTTAGAGTAGAACCTTTGTTAACCCTTTCGTTCCCAATCCCGCTTTAAAGCGGGTGAAGACCGGTTGGCTTCTCCGAATTTTTAAAAATAGTTACTTTATAGCTAGAACCTTCAGATTACATACACAGGTGCCCAATGCGTTGGAGAAGCATCTAAAATAGCTTTCAGCCAGGGCTGCTTCGACAGTACCTCACAGCAGTTGCGTTTATTTCTTCCTCGGCAAAAAAAAAAACATCGGTTCTCCGTCGAATTTTAAAAAAAGTTACCTTCTTCACAGCAGCTTCATTTATGGATCCAGTCATCTCCAGAGCTTTGTAGAAGCAGCGAAAAATTGCTTGAGCCCAGTAGCACTTCCGTAACACATTGAAACAACCGCTTCTTTGCCGACCAAGACTTTGCGGTTTGACTTACTGTCTTCTTTTTTTTTTATAAAATCGCCAGTTCAACTGGGGGCCTCCCCATTACGTACAGTCTTAGGTAATGCTTATTACATCATAGGAAAAAAGTGAGCGTGTCGTGTGATCCAGGTAACTATGCAAAAAAAATTTTTTTTTCAAAGTCAATTTGGAAAGATGGCGTCTACCAGTTACAGTGCTGTGGAAGTTTTAGACTTGCTTGATACTAACTCTAGCGACTCAGGATCAAGCGGAGAAGAGGGAGACGACATCTAGGGCTATAGGAGAGGCCCTGTATCAGGGTTGGGGACCAGACCCCGTCAACTCTGACACTGACAATGGAAGTCAAGAAGATGATCGATGTAAGTTTGTCTTTCTCTTGAAAACTAGCAAGCTTCTGTTGTGGAAAGGACTTATTTATAGCTATATTGAGATAGAGAAAGCTGTTTAGCTATAATATATATATTTCATTGAGTTTTGAGATTTGAAAGTGGGTTGTGGTTTGTTGAACAATTTCAAATTTTCAAAAAAATTTAATTTTTTTTACCAGAATGTACTACTAGGACCAGATGTGTATGCAGTCATCGACTCGATTGTGAAGAGGGATTGTGAAGAGGACGCAGATGAGGCAACAGGAGCAGAGTCTTCCATTGATGAAGGAGAAGATGCCGGACCTGGCGAAGTACACTCGGAGCCCCACCACCCTCCCTCCCAAACAAAAATCCTGTATGAGACCGCATACAATACATCATAAAGTTGCAATTATATAGGATCATGAATAATTTGTTGTTTGTATTACAAATATCTTTGTTGTTTGTGTTTTTGTGTATATGAAATTGTTTTGTAGTGGAGCTCCGATGTCCAATGGCATATGTTCCTTGTGGACACTCATAGATGTCTCCTACATGATCACAATCAGCACCAAACACAGCAAACAACATATTTTATTGTTGAACTAATATAATATTGGTATAAAGTACATCAAACAATATTATTTCTATTTTTTTTTTTTTTTTTATTGATGGGAAAAGTGGAATTTTTTGGGAAAAAAATTTTTTTTTTTTAAAGTAATAGTAGAGGGCCTAAATATTATTCAATTTTCTCAATCAAAAAATGAGGGGAATCCCAAACTCTTGGTCTATTTAGTGATATATGGTTGCTATGGGGTTTTCCCAGCCAACATCGAGTTAAAAAAATAAAACGGTAATGCACTATTCCGCGGTAGAAGATTAGATGTTTCCGCGCGCGTCCAAACAATTCGGGAACGAGAGGGTTAAGAGGGTTGCCGTTGCGCAAGAGGGTATGCTTAACGGAAAGGTCCTGTTTGCTGTGCCTATGGATGATTCCATGGCCAAGCGGCTCCTTCTGGGTGCCGCTCCTCTGCCTGATGACCAGGGCAGTGGGGCGGGGCACTCCGGTGATACCCCGGACACCCAGTCATCCACTGAACAGGATGCAGCCTCTGCTGTGAGCGCTGTTGGGTCGGTTGATGCCCAGCAGTCGGTGTCTCAGCATGCTGAGGATGCCCAGATTAGTGTTGTGACTCGTTCTGGTTCATGGCTGGATAGTCTGTCTGACGAGACTCATAACAGGCAGGACGAGGTATTGGCAAATCCATCTCCGTTGGTAGAGGTGATCGATTCAGATGTTGTTAGTGTGGATAGAGAGGAGGTGAATGGGCGGAGAGCGAATGAAGTAGTAGATGGAGGTGTCGTGGAGGAAACTGATGTGAGTGTTGGTGTTGCATCAGATACAGATGAGGGACTCGTTGACCTGGGTTGCCCTCTACCAACAGACGTTTCCGGGTGTAGTGTGTTTATTGCCCAAATTCAAATTGATGAATCATTGAGTAGTTGTCGGGAATTAGCAACCAAGGGTTTAAACGGTTACAAGTGGTCTAAGGGGTTGTTGCTTCATAGGATTGTAGACGAAATGGATGTTTGTGTTGACAGGATAGTTGTTCCTGGTGCACGTAGGAAGAAAGTTCTTGGGTTGGCCCACGACAGGTGTGGTCATACGGGAGTTAGAGGGATGAGGAGGTTGCTTCAGCCAAAATTTACCTGGCCGGGCATCCATGGAGACATAGTGGAGTACGTGAAGTCGTGTGATGTGTGTTTGAAGTTTAATAAGGCTGGTAACAGAGCGGCCAAGATGGTAGAACGACCTATTGTCAGTGTTCCGTTCGAGTTGGTGGCCATAGATATTGTGGGACCTTTGCCAAAAGCCAAGCGAGGTGTTCGTTACCTGTTCACTTATGTTTGTCTGGCTTCTAGGTGGCCAGAGGCTTGCCCGATGCTCACTGCGTCAGCCAACGAAGTGGCTGAATGCTTCGTTGATGTTATTTCAAGAACGGGCATCCCATTGAAAGTCCTTTCGGACAGAAGCAGTGTGTTCCTTGGTAGAGTCATGGGTCGTGCGTGTGAGATGCTGGGCATTGATTAAGTGGTTACGTCCCCTTATCGCCCTCAGAGCAATGGGGTGGTAGAGAGAATGCATGGGACCCTGAAGCCCATGCTTGCTAAGGCCAGTGAGAGAGACTTGGACTGGTCTGAGTTCTTGCCTTTGGCGCTGTTCGCCATTCGGCAGGTACCAAACAGAGACGTGGGGTTTTCCCCGCATCAGTTAGTCTATGGTTGGAATGTTCTGGGCCCCCTTGATTTGTTGTACTCAGGGTGGGTAGATGAGAAGTTTGAGAGAGTTGACGTCGAGGAGTGGGTGTTGAAGCTCCAAGACAAGTTGTTGTTGCTGCATGATCTGGCAGTGGCACATGAGACGGATAGTGCTTCGAAACGATGCCTGTCCTTTAATCGAAATAAGAGTGATAGGTGTTTGGAAGTTGGTTCTAAGGTGTTAGTGAGAATCCCGGGGTTGCATGCTTCTTTGCAGGCATCCTGGGAGGGACCATATGTTGTGCAGGACCGTGTGTCTAGGGTGACTTACCGTATCTCAAAAGGCGAGGGCCACCCAGTGAAGTTGGTTCACCTGAATAACACAAAGGTGTACAAGGATAGATGTGCTTGGGTGAATGCTGTGTCCGTAGTTGCCGAAGAGCAGGGCATATCAGATGATTTAGATGGGAGTAAGGCTGTGTTGGGTTCTGAGAAATGTATTGGGTACAGAGAGAGTGACTTACTGACGGTTGTGAGTAGTGCTGAATACTTTTTTTCGGATGTCCCAGGGTTGTGCAAGGTGGGCAAGTGTTCCATCAAGCTGAGTGATGGTGCGGACGTGGTTAACTTGCAGCCACGACAGGTGCCTGTTGGGATTAGGAAGGAAGTAGAGTTGGAGATTGATAAGATGCTGAAGGGTGGAATTATAGTCAGAAGTGAGGCGGATTGGGCTAGTCCGCTAGTGCCAGTTGTCACCGCCAGACCGGGACAGGAAGCAGAAAACAAGTAAACAAACACACGAACACATTATCATCATTTATTCACACACAAACAAACCGTTAGTCTAGATCTCAATTAGTAACTCTTTCAGACTGTGTCACTGTTAATTACAAACATCAACAAACAAACTATTCATAGTTAACGATCCATTAAGTTATCTCATGCAGTGATCCCTGGGTGTGTATCATTTTGCCTGGATATAAGCCAGGGTTTTTCTGTTTTTGATTCATTCTTCTATGATTCTAACTAAAACTGAGGACCCGGTTTGGGCTTAGATAGTTGGGGTAAAAGGGGAAATCAAGTTAGTTGTCATTAGCAGAGGAACTTGCGGTGACACAGTGAGGAAGAAGGATGGCAGTGTGAGGGTTTGTGTGGATTTCAGAGAGTTGAATTCTAAGACGCCTTTGAGGAGGTTTTGGCTCCCTTCTCTGATTGAGATTCTAGAGAAGGTTGGGTCTAGTTCTTGCTTGTCCAAGTTGGACTTGACGGCGGGTTTTCACCAGATCGAGATGGAGGAGGATAGCATGCCTCTTACATCATTCGTATGCCCGATGGGTAAATTTATGTTTCAGAGGATGCCATTTGGGTTGAAGAATGCCCCGGCGATATTCCAGTCGGTGGTGGAAGAAGTTCTTAAGCCTGTAAGTAGTGTGGCTAGGAATTACATTGACGATGTGATAGTGTTTAGTGATGATTGGGAGACTCACTTGAGGGATTTGAAGGATGTTATTGTGTGTTTAGGCAAGGTTGGTTTAAAGATCAAGAGGAAGAAGTGTGAGTTTGGGAGGAAATTTTTGGAGTATTTGGGTCACCAAGTTGGGTGTGGTAGAGTTGCAGTACCAGAGGATAGGGTTAGGGCGATGGCTGAGTTTCTTAGGCAGGTGACGAAGAAGCAACTGCGCTCCTTTCTGGGGAGTATGTCCTATTACCTATTACAGGCAATTCATAGAGGGTTTCGCTAGTTTGTCCGCAATGCTTACACCGGCTGTGTCTTTGACCTCTCCAGTCAGGGTGACGTGGACGGAAGAGATGTCCGTGGCCTTCACAAGGTTGCATGAGTCATTGTGTAATCATATTGTTTTGTTTGTTCCTGTTTGTGGTGATGCGTTTTATTTGTTTACTGATGCGTCAGGTGTGGGTATCGGAGCGTGCCTACACGTCGAGAGAAACGATGAGGAACTGCCTGTGGCGTTCTTCAGTCGTCAGTTACGTGGTGCCGAGAAGAACTACTCCGTCACGGAGTTGGAGACGTTGGCCATTGTTTCAGCAGTGAAGTACTTCCAGTACTACTTGTATGGGAGAACAGTTACAATTTATACCGACCACAGAGCGTGTGTTTCGTTGCTCAGCAGTCGACAACTGAACAGGAGATTGATGAGGTTTGCACTCAAGTTGCAAGGGATGGACCTCACCATCAAGTACAGACCGGGATCTACCATCAGCAATGCGGATGGATTGAGTCGACAGAGTTGGGATGACACGGAGCCCATCCTGGGTGTGTATCAGTGTCGATCCACGGGTTCGAGCTTAGCGGGGGAGATGTGGGTCTGGCCTCCGTGAAAAAAGAAATAGATCAAGAGATGAAGAGGGAAGAAGGAAGAAAGAAGACTAGTAACTGAACTGAGAAGAGAGTCAGCATTGATTTATTGTGTTATGGTGTATGCATGTCCTTATATGTATAATTTTTATAAACACTTAGCTAGCTAGAGGTCATGTATTAATTAGAGGTCACTTTTCAGAATTGTCGTGCGTGTGTTTGTTTGATTTGTGCCCCGGTATGTGAACCGGATGTTTCTATCTTTTTGTGTGAGTGCATGCGTGGCCTAGTACAAATACCAAAGCCACGCATGCGCACAATTAGTCCAGTTAAGTTATCAAGATTAACGAGTTAGAATTCTGTTCTCTTGTGCTGCCGTTGCGATACGAGCTCCGGTTACCCTAATACGCAGAAGGGACTGGATAGCTTGCGACAAGCCACGGCAGGCTTCTGGATTTTGGTGGCAGCGTACCTTCCCCGGAACCGGTTGACGACCTAGAAGCTTTACGGCCACTTCGGTTGACAGCCACGGTTTCCTTCCCAACTCCCCCCTACAACCACAATACAGACTACGGGATTCCCACCCCCCCTTCCCTAAGTTTAGTTATGCTGACAGAAATTGTTTTATGATGATCAGTACAAGTATGAAAACTATAGCTTAATTACTCTACTGCTAGTTTCTTTAATGTCAAACAATTCTTCAAAATCATGACTGTATAATTTTGGTCCTTCAATAGCAATTTGTAATAGTTTGTCTAAGCTTTCATCTAATAATGTTTCATAGTCATGATGTCACCATTTTCATGTGGCTAAAATATTTTGTGACTCCACAAAATTTCCACCCCCACCCCCTCTAGAGTAAAACCCTGTATAAAATCCCTGCTACTAATCTGAGCTTCCCTATGTCGTGGCTTAGAAGGAAAAACAGTGGTGTCTTCCTGACAAATATCCCAAAATTTTTTTGTAGTCTATATGAACAAGCATAATTAAAAAAAAAATGTAAACATGAATATGGTGATTGTTGTATTACGAATGCCACAGATCTGACAGATCACTCCCACAAACTTGCTGGAGCTCGTGAGAGAATGATATCAGTTAAGTATTGTACTTGGAACTATGTGCTCTTAGATATTTTGCTACCACAGTTTTAGCGTTCTTGAGCTGGTAGCCCTAGCCCTAGCCCTATAGCCCTAGCCTATTAGGAGTTGTTAGTTCATACTGGTCTTGGTGTGTAATAGCATGGATTCCAAATTATCCACACCTACCAAAACAATAGTTGCAATCTGTGCATTACATCACAATCAAATATGTTAAGACTCAGCATCAGAAAAGTTCTTCAGACTGTGCACTATTTGCAATAGCAAATGCAGTTGCAATTTGCAATGGATTGAGCCCAGAATATATTTAATACGATCAAAATTCAATGTGGGGGCACTTGATGCAGGCATTACAGAACAAGTTTTTGTCTCCATTTCCTGCTTGCAAAGCTGACAGAAAAAATGTTATCAGAAAAGAAAAATTGTTTGTTGCGGCTGCAAATAATTGAAGAACCAATGTTTGAGTGTTACAAAGAAATTTCATTGTAAATGTGTGGCAGAGAAAACATTTCAAAAACAAGAAGAATGGTATTGTCCATCTTGCTCTTCAACTAAATACTCATATGGACAAATAGCTGAAGAGGTTAAACTGCTGAATGTATGAGGGTATAAGCATTAGTTATAATGCAATTATTTAATAAAATCTTTTTATAGCCTACAATGGTAGAAATAATGACTGGGAAGCTTCCATCTTCTCATCGTTTAGCTAAGCAGAAACAGAAACTTATGTATGCCAACAAGATTGAACCAATAAAAGACTGGCCCAGTGATCAGGTAACCAATGAAAAGTACTTCATATAGATGCTATTTGTGAGGCATTACTGCAGGTTTCACCATTACTGAGAAATTCTGACTATAGAGAAGGAGTTTGACAATGAATGCACTTTTGTATATGTATTAGATGTGTTGTTGCTGGAAAGTAAGAGACTGAACTGCCAACATTAGTTATTGAATAGTTCAAGTCATTTATTTAGATGATGGTTCGTGTGAAGGAGAAGATTGAAAACTGTATCATTGAAAAAGCTATTACAAATATGACAGCGTAAATTAAATAGCACAGAAGTTGTTATTATTAGAGTACCAAGTAGGCGTTCAATTTTTTTGTTTATTTGTGTATTTTATACTTTCATATAGCGACATATTTGTTAACTATTTTGAGCTTTTCTGGATGTCTGAAGCAAACAGTGCAGGAAATAGTTTTGTGGTGAAGAACATTGGGCCGAGTAGTTAATTGTTAGGTGCATAGCATCAGCAACAACATAATGAAACCATTGCCGGAATACTTTGGAAATGAGCACATTAACGATGCATCTTATAGCTATTTTGCTTTGGATAATCTTGCAAACTGGCCATAAAAATATTATGCCAGGACTACATAGATAGCTTCAAATTCTCCCAGCAATATTTTTCCTAATTCTCACACACACACAAAAAAACATAATGCTTGTAGATTCTCCCTAAATTCTATAAGTATTGAAATATAAATAAGTATATTTTATTACTTGCATCTATAATTGTATTGGAGCATAACTAAAATAGCTAGCTAGCTATTTGCAGAGGTTTGCTGTGAAACTTGCTCACTCACAGCCACATACAAAATAAACATCATGATGGATCAGCTGTACGAGTCCATATTCACCTCATAGCTACTTGGTCCAACTTTCTTCATGGTTCCTTCTAAAAGCTAAATTTTCCAGTCACTTTAAGTGAAAAGTATCCAGCTTTTTTAGGTAAATAACTACTAGCCATAGTTAGCTAAAACATTCATAACTATAAAAAATTTAAACCTAGCCTTAGGACTATCTTTTTCCAAACTATTCCAACCACTTAGCCAGCTATTACTTTAATAAAATAATAGCTAGCAATGGCTTGTGGATATAATAGTTTTAGTACAAACTACACTGTAAAATTATAGTGTGAAAACCCACCAAATCACACCAAACCGGTGGTGTGAATGCCCACCATCTATGGTAGCAGGTCCATCACACTTTCTGCCTAGTGTGAATGCACACTTAGCGTGAAATTCACACTCAAGGGAATAGCATGGACCCTTTACCAAACATTAATTATATTCATGTGCAGACAAAAACCAATGTTATTATCATTGTAATCTACCTTATAAATGTGTTGTAAACTTGTGTGCTAGTTGACAGAGTTGACAGAGTTGACAAAGATTTTAGTTCTCTGATTAGTGAGATCTGGGATACAGGCACAGAATATACACCAATCTCTTTTTGAAAAAATAATGCTGATATTATAAATATCTAACTGTGTAGGGTAGCTATATATATTGTCTGCTTCAGTGTAATATCAAATAATAAGAATTTGATTAACTTGTGTAAGTGGCTCACTTTAAGCAATTAGCTAGCTAGGTATGAATTATAGTCAGGAGTTATGTCTATTTACTAGCATTCCATTGTTGTTTTGCATATTATCATATAATTATAATTGTTCTTGTTGTTACCATTGCCATAATAATATTATTAACAATAACAACAAAATTAAAAATAATAATAAAAATGATAACAACAATAAAATAATAACGATAATAATAATAAAATTGTGGGGCACTTTGAGGATGTAGGCTTTATAGCTACTCGGACTGCCCTCAGAAATGCATAACTGCCACCAGAGTCGATCTATATTATAGCTGATACTGCACCCTCAGCAGTAACTAAATCAAATACTCCTCCAATGCTCAGATGTATATAAAGGAGCAATTCATTAATAGCATGCATAAGATGTGTGGAAGGTAACTACAACCAAAGACTTATTGAAGATATGATGGGATAGTTAAATATTATATGGCCGTCCATCCACAAGTGTAACATAAAAAGAAACGAGGCACTGACTGTGCTAATTAAGTGAGAACACACTAGCTAAGAGAATGTTCTAACAGTTAGGTAATAGTCCAGCAGATAAGAAAAATTATTGTGACAGAGTGGACCAAACATGAAACTTGGTATGCAGGTTCGGTTTGGCATATATAACAGTATCAGAAGGGGTGCCAAAAAAAAATTGTTTAATTAAAACAAACTTTTTAAAGTGTGAAATTTAAATAGTTATAAACCAATAAGAATTAGTTTGTACTGCAATTCACAAACCCTCGCAACTTGGGCTTCACCCTCGTGTTTTGGGATTTGTAATCACATACAAACTCAATATTGGTTATAACTATTACACATAGTACTGGTAGCACAGTAGGGTATTCAATAAATTTAGATCATGTTGAACCACTGTATCTGTTAAGACATGAGTCAGTTAAAACAGCATGAGTGTGTCTAATTTTTTTGACAGCCATTTAAAAACTTCACAAAAAAAATAGAAGCTGCAATGTATTTTCTGTAATTTTTTTAATGTAAAGTGCTTCACAGAGACAAAAAAATGTGTTTGTGTTGTGCAGCTTGGTAAGAATTGTACAATAAACTTGACCATAAATTAGTCATACCCCCCATGATAGCAGTAGTATAGTCTTAGTGTTTGCTGTTAGCTCTTGCAACATTTCATACTGCTATATGATGCAGCAAGATGTAAGGACGCAAATGCATGTAAATTAAAGCTCCATGTACTTGCATTGTGCACTTATTTCAGTTCAAATTCTAGGAACAGTGACATTATTTCTCAAAGGTGACAAGTCAACACATTTGTCAGAGTGATTTAACGTCTGATCTCAATACTCTGGCTCTGATGTAATGCTGCCTGACATGGCTACCACCATAGCTGTCTCCACAAATGTCACGTCACTGTCTGCTTTGTCTGAATCCACATCATGTGGTTGAACTTTGACACAAAGGACTGCATTCGTGGCTTCTCTGGTGGACTTTTCTCGATGCGGCATCGTGTGGTGTTTATTGTGGCATGTTCAGCAGGTATACTACCCTGATAGCTAGCCAGGTGTAGTTTCAGAGAATTTATTTCAGTAGAATAAAACCATAATATTTCGGCTTATGGAGCCTTGTGGTTACTGAACTGAATGAGGGTGACTGAACAAGGAACTTTGTATAAACAGATGATACAGAACATGAGATCATTGTGTTGTGGGGCACAGCCCCTGGGAATGTTAGTTGGTGTTGGACAATTTCTGTGACATGTGAGTTGTACTTGGGAGGTGTGAAGGTGTAGTCATAATTGAATTAGTGGTGTGAAGGTGTAGTCATAATTTAATTAGTGGCCCTGAAGGTGTAGTCATAATTTAATTAGTGGCCCCACTAATTCAATTATGACTACACCTTCACACCTCCCAAGTACAACTCGCATGTCACAGAAATTGTCCAACACCAACTAACATTCCCAGGGGCTGTGCCCCACCACACAATGATCTCATGTTCTGTATCATCTGTTTATCCCTCATTCAGTTCAGTAACCACTAGAAGGCTCCACAAGCCAAAATATTATGGTTTTATTCTACTGAAATAAATTCTCTGAAACTTGCTACACCTGGCTAGCTATCAGGATAGCTAGTTCCATTAAATAGTCTAGCTGCTGTAATATCAGGTGACTCCTAATCATTAACATTAAAGTATTAAACCACAATACATTTTAATAAACAATTTATATTGAGCTCTTTTACATAATTAACTGAATCAAAATTTCACACTTAAAAAAAAATGTTTTAATTAAACAATTTTTTTGGCACTCTTTCTGATACTGTGCCAAACCGAACCTGCATACCAAGTTTCATGCTTTGGTCCACTCCGTCACAATAATTTTTCTTATCTGCTGGACTATAGACACCAAGGCAGGTTTCTGTTCTTAGTTTTTTGATTTTTTTTTCTGATGAAAGTGAGCCGGAAAAGCAAAACTTCAGATGATTATACTAATATGACACATAGAGTAAAAAGAGAAAATGTATTTTTCCTTTAATTTAATGTGTCCTGTGTAATTTATAATTTAGTTTGAATTTGTTAATAAAAGAATGTGGTTATGGGCATAATAGCCTGATTTAGATCATATCACTCCATTGTTGGTAAAGAGAAATAAACCCTTCAAAATTCCATTAGACGTAATATATTTTCCCTTATTTTTAGTGACCTTTCTGTAATGAATCTGTTGTGCACAGAGCTAGCTGGAAAAAGGGATTACTCTGAGCAACATAATTCATTAACATTTAACTTGTTGCTTGTTGATCTTTGTATCTGTGTGGGTGAATACTTTAGTGGGACCAAGAGGGAGTTCAATTCGTGAAATGTTTAGTTTGAAAAAACTCATTACATATTTATGCATTTCTCACATTGTAATTTGTGTACTTACCTGTCTTTTTTTCCTTTTTTGTCTGACCATGAGAACATAGTCATGTCTACTGAATGACCTTGCCTATCTTATAGGTTTTCACCCTAGATGACTGTGACCCATCTTACTCAGCTTTCGTTAATGCTTCTAATAGATTGATAAACTGTAGCCTTTCCTATAATTATAATGGTATGACTACTCTGTATTCCTGCACTAGTTATTTGTGAGTGTGAGAGCTTTTTAAGAAGATGGACAAGTGACAGATGCACACACAAACGATCAAGTGTGTTTTTAATAGGATTGGCATGCCCAAATTGCTTGGATTAGTGAAGTTCAGATTAACAAGCTTTTTAAAAGACTATCTGTTTAATTTTAATTTTTTTTAAATAGTTCTATTCAGAAAAAAATATTTATGAACACACAAGAGTTCTGTGTCTTGGGTCTGCTTTGGCAACTGCCCTATTTACATTTAGCAGTTTGTTTTTGTTTTTGTTTTAGCCAAGTTTACTATCTGACTCGTTTTAATGATCTGATTCTTTTAAAAAGGGTTTGACATCCTTCGAAATGGTTTGAATAGTTTGACCAGGCCTGTTTTTTAAATGATTCTAAAACAGTTTAAGTTTGCAATTGGTCTGTAACATATATGTTAATGAATTTTCTAGCTAATTAAATAGTATACGGCAGTTTCCCCTCGTATATTATGTGACAGTATATGCATCTGAAGTGACTTCTTATTAATTAAAGAGTGTACGACAGTTTCCCCTCGTATAATTTATGATGGTGGACGCATCTGAAGTGACTCCTTATTAATTAAAGAGTGTACGACAGTGTCCCCTCGTATAATTTGTGATGGTGAACGCATCTGAAGTGACTTCTTATTAATTAAAGAGTGTACGACAGTTTCCCCTCGTATAATTTGTGATGGTGGATCGCATCAGAAGTGGCCCAAAATCATATAACTTAAAACTGAGCAGTTGCTTCACAATGTCACCATTCTTAGAAATTTTTCTTCCTTAAAATTTACTTCTTGTTGTGGGGTTTGCATTTAATCTATTGTTCCCTGCATTATGATCTTCTGTCATTTCAACTGAAGTGATAGTTTTTTAATAAGAATATGGTGGTGGGTGTGGGTGTGGGAGAGGGAGGTGGCTGAGCCCTCAAGCCCCTTTACATATTCTTTGAATGTCAAACTGATGCATTTACTTCTTTCTTCATAAAAATGACTAGAAAAGGACTCAGAATACTGACCCATGCAGATTAATATAAAATGGAGAATTAAGTCTTAAAATAAGCAATTAAAATGGTATTGCTATAACTGCATGTGCTAATTGTTAACTGGCAACTTCATAGAAATTTTGAAATGTTCATAATAATTTGTATTGTTATTGCACTTGCTTAGTATGGGGAGGGGATGAGGGGAGGTAAAAGGGGGGGGGGGGGGGGAAAACTTCTAATAATGTATTTATCATAATATAATATGGGGCATGCAGGCCTATATATTCACATTAAAGAAATCCACTTCAAGTATCCCTCTACATAATTTTAGCAGATCATTTTTGCTTGTGATATAGCAGAATAATAAACTCTAGCTCCTATCAATGCTGTGTGTGTATACCACATTACTTCTTGATTGAAGGTGATCCCTCAGGATAGTATCTAGCAGTACTTGACAGTATACTGTAAATCCTGTGTAGTTAAATTTAGCGGTGTCAATAGCCAACAGTACTCTTCTTCTTTTTACCCACAGTTTTCCTCACATTGTTTTTGTGTTTTCCTTATGTTAAGGTCCTCACGACTTATTCTTAGCTTGTTTCCAGTTTGTTTGTGTACTAAGTTGCTGTAATTTGTTCTTTTCTAGGAAATTGACTAAAACTGGCCACCACCTCATTGTGAAATCAGTACCCGGCTTATGGCCTTTCATACACAATAGATAGGACTTGTTTCCAAACACAGCATGGAAAACCCTTTCTTTTGCTAAAATTTACTAAGACATGCTTCAAAATAAAGGAGTAAAAACTGTTGCATACTCTTTAATTAGCTAGAATTCACTAACACATGTTTATGCTTCAAAATAAAGGAGGAAAAACGATTGCGTATTCTTTAGTTAGCTAGAATTCACTAACACATGTGTCTACGCTTCAAAATAAAGGAGAGAAAACGGTTGCGTACTCTTTAATTAGCTAGAATTCACTAACACATGTGTCTACGCTTCAAAATAAAGGAGGGAAAACTGTTGCATACTTTTTAATTAGCTAGAATTCACTATCACATGTGTCTACGCTTCAAATTAAAGGAAGAAAAACGGTTGCGTACTCTTTAATTAGCTAGAATTTACTAACACATGAGTCTAAGCTTCAAAATACAGGAGGGAACTGTTTAATTAGCTAGAATTCACTAACACATATCTCTATGCTTCAAATAAAGGAGGGGAAACTGTTGTGTACTCTTAAATTAGCTAAAATTCATTCATTCATGTGTTTACACTTCAAAATAAAGGAGGGATGCATATTTTTTAATTAGCTGGAATTCATAATAATAATGATAATAATAGTTATAATAATAATAATAACAATAACAAAGATTAATGAAGATAATAATAATATAATAATAATAATAATAACAATGATAATAATAATAATTATAATAATAAAAAAAATAAAAATAATAATAACCACAATAACAATAACAGTATATTTATAGTATTGTTTTATTACTAATAGTGTTATCATTGTTATTATTATGGCAATGGCAACAAGAATAATTATAATTTAATGTAATAAAGTAATGGAATACTATTATAATGCATAAAACAATGCTATGTTGACATTAATTTTTTAAGATAATCCTGTTGAGGTTGTGTATTGTCAACTATTTTAAATATGGTTATATAATTTCACCAAATCTTATTAAAGGTGTAGTTATGGAAGCATCACTGACAACAAAATAATTCCCATTTATTAGTGCTGTCTGAGCTATGTTTTTCTTACCTTTGCCAAGTAACAAATATTTCTCTTCCACTCATTGCCACCAAATAAGAAACAGGGTAGTACCAATATCGTTATCAATAAGTTGGACGTGGAGAGACTAGTTTTCACGAAGTCCGGGCATACGCGCTCGTTGTGCGCGAGTTTTTCGCGAATTTAGTCCGGTCCGTGGGTCCGGTCCGGTCCGTGTTTTAGTCAGATCCCTCACACGCGAGCCAGCAACCCCGCAGTTATAATTTCTCGACTGATCTAATTTGGTAGACTGATACCCCTCCTACTAGCGATGCGCTCTAATAGCACAAAATAGCGAAGCGAGCGATGCATGTTCCTGTAATTGCAGCTATTCCATGCATGCTTGGTGTGGCTAGGAACATTTAATGGCTTTTCAAAAGAAAGATTCTTTACTTTGCTACCTGTTTGCCCTGTCTTTTTCATTTCTTTTCTCTCTCCTTACTAATTTTTCTTCCTGAGTTTCTAACGCCCTCAAAGCTCTTGACCAAGCGTTTCTAACGTTTTGTCTCTCTTTCGCAGAATTTGTTTCACTGGGCATCGCTACTTCGTACGGCGGGTAAACAAAACCAAATGTTGCTAAGGAGGTTACCCGGCCCGCGCAATCGCGTAGGAGAAAATGCACACACGTACGCCCACGCAAGAACAAAAACAATTTCTAGACCTAATAAATATATATATATATCGCGAACTCATTAGAGAGTCAGCTCAGCTCGCTTCGCTCGCTTCGCTGAATAATGGCTTTGATCGTGCTCTTTTTACTTGGCTTGTTCGCAGGACTGGCTACCTCATGTAACAAACCAGGTAAGGAAGGGCTTAGTCCAGATAGCTAATCATGCTATCTATGATGTAATTATAGGAAATAAACTCCAAGTACAAATAGTGGCAAACTACACTTCACCAAGTTCACTTTCACTCAAGCCTCCATCCTATCTGGCTGGAAGTCCTCTATCTTTATCTTGTGTAGTAAAAGGATCAGAGGGTGATAATTCTAACTTTTTATTTGAATGGCAGTCAACTTGTGATGGAGATTGTTTTGTTCGAAGTGGGATTGCTCAAACTGTTTCCACTCCATATCTTCATTCCCGTGATCAAGGCACACACACGTGTGTGGTTCATGATTTTGGAAGCTGCTCTGGAAGTGCTAATATCACAGTTCAAGTAACTGGTAAGTATTTATTGTTGTTTCTCATGGTGAAGAGCGCAGCAATATTCACATTAGAGGGTGTGCCAAGCTCATAGCAGCAGCTCATTCAGGCTTATCTACACCTGTTATTATAAGTCTGAGGTTGAACGCCGCATTCCGCTGAGTAAAGTTCGCCAGTTGCCGTGACCCTTTTGTAATGAGCAATTTTACCTGCGGGACTACTACGCGGACGCGGGGCACTACACAGGAGCCATCCCGCAATTCTTATCAAAGAATTCTTCTGATTGGTCCCCTAGCCCTAGCCCTAGCCCTTGCGCGGCGCTATAATTGGTCACGCGCGGCGCTATAATTGGTCACATGATTTGATTAACCAATGAAATGAGTTTTTTTTATAAGAACTGCGGGACTGTAGCTACACAGTAGTACACGCTTCTTCCCTGTAATAATAGTGAAGCCAATATGGCATTATGGCTACTTCTTGTAGTAAACTAGGTGGTAAGGTCAAAGTCGATTCATTTGAAATGAATGGAATCTCTCTACTGTACTTACTAAATTTTTGATGTGCTTTTTTAGGTAGTAGCTAAACTGCAGGTGCAAATTGTTACAAACTACACTCCACCAGAATCTTTCTCCTATAAGCCTCCATCTTATCTAGCTAAAAGTCCACTGGCATTATCATGCATAGTAAAAGGAGATGAAGATGAAAATTCTAATTATGTATATGAATGGCGGTCAACCTGTAAGGGAGATTGCTTTGTTAGGAGTGGGATTGATCGTACTGTCTCGACTCCATACCTTCATTCACGAGATCAAGGTGTCCACACTTGTGAGGTTCATGATTTTGGAAGCTGGCTCTCAAAATGCTAGTGTAATAGTTCAAATTACTAGTAAGTCTTAAACATTCTCCGAAGTAAATAAGAAGAGAAAAAAAGATGCTAAATGTAGGAATATTTCCAGCATTTTCAAATGTGTTTCTGCAGTTGTCAAAAGCTGAATTGTTCCTACATTTAAAAAATGCAGAAATGTTTCCTACATTTGGGAAATGCAGGAATATTTCCAGCATTTTTCCAATGTGTTTCTGCAGTTGCCAAAAGCTGAATTGTTTCTACATTTTAAAAATGCAGAAATGTTTCCTACATTTTGGAAATGCAGGAATATTTCCAGCATTTTTCAAATGTGTTTCTGCAGTTGAGGCTGTGCCGACGAAAACTGGAATCTGTTTTGAGCTCTCTACCCCATCAATTAGCTGTTCTTAATAGTTGATACCTACAAATATAATTTTATATAAATATTATAATCTTGTAATTTTAATCTTAAATGATTCAAGCACTTTCACCTTTTATTGGCTGAGATTTTGTCTTCTGACTGAGCTGATGAGCATGTTCAAGCCAGTTAGTCCACCAGGTAGAGGCATTGACAGTTGCTTTACTTATCTTTTATCCATTTCAAAGTATTTTCCAATAATTTCAAATTGTCAGGATATAATAGGGTGCCACCATCAATGGCAACTTGCTGGGAAAAGTGTTGCCATTGGGAAGAAAAGCAGCCCACTTTGAGGCAATCAGAATGGGCCGGTACTCCATTCTTTATAAAACATGACACACTCTCCTGATTCATTACATTGAAACTTGAATTGCTGTGCCTTAAGATGGTCATGGAGTAGAGGAGTTTGCTGTGCCTTAAGATGGTCATGGAGTAGAGGAGTTTGATCTGACATCCAATCCTTGACATCAGTTACAGAATCAAAACCACCACTTGTAGGAGGCGGTGAGAAAGAAACTTCTATACAAGATCTGGAAGAAACAAAACAAGGAAAAGTGTACAGTTTCATCTAGCTTATAACTATGCTAGGTTAGGTGACCTGGAATAGTCAGTGCATTGCGATGTTGCAGTGTTCGAGATATGCATGAAAATGTTTGGTCTATATCCTCATGAGTATATCCAACTGGTAGGAATCCAAACTTCACCTACACACATAAATATCTATATCAACCTGGGATCAGTCAAATCAAATCCTGAATACCTTTTTCTGAACACTCCCAATTCAACCAATATAGCCGCAAATGTGAGTGTAAACTTGTTCTTATTGTCACGACAAGTATTATCCATCTGAATATACAGCATTTCTGGTAATCCATCCTGCAGCTTATATTTTTACATCACTGAAATTATTGTAAAGCCCTTTAGCTACACACATACAAACATATTACCTCTTGTTCTGTTCCTTGTGGGGTTAGTCAATAAGGGAAGCATCTCCAGGCCGCAAGCTGAAGAACCATTGCTGCAATCAGAACTAAACAATAAGCATCCATCAACTTCCATCTTGAACTCCATTCAAGAATTTGAATTTTGCCTATTGTCCAATGAGCTTGCTGGAAGCTCAGAAAGTAATTAACACCATGTGGTTTTTTTTATAGCCTGCCAATAGAATTCAGTGTTCAGTAAAATGGCTTCAATTCAGGCAGTGAACATTGCAGCTTAGAATGTGTAAATGTTTCTTCAAAACCTTGGCATTTGACTTTCTTCACACAAGACAAGCAAGTTTTTTTTTTGGAAAAAAGGAAGTCAAATGAAGTTAACCAATGCTGTTTCCAGTAGACCTGTTGTACATGCATCTGTTAGGAGTGCAGATGTCATAAACGTGAGTATTTTAATAGTCATTGCTATAATACTACCATTTTTAGCTGCCTACATTGATTAGTTAGGCTTCCACAATTTGGAGTTTTTGTGGTGCGACAAAGAATAAACTAGCTAGCATAATGTCTGTGTGTTTCTAGCAAGCTACCATCAACATATAATTTGTTTCCTCAGTGTAAAGGTCATGACAAAGATGGGAGCAATAAATATAGTTTTAATTGCCGACTTGCCAACTTTACAAAGGATGCTAATGATTTCTGTGCGGAAATGGCTCCTTATCTTTCTGATGTGATGACCTTTTGTGCCAGTCTATCTTCAAAGACAATGAAGCCATAGATGGAGACATATCAATTTTGTCTAACGATCCAGCCTCTTCACAAGGAAGGAAGAGATGCAGAAGTACTGTTGAAGCTATTGATCCACCTAATGCTAAGATGACCAGGAAAGGGTATAAAGAGCAAAAACGTGATCTAGAAGAAAAAATTCCATATCAAATACCTAGGTGAAATGTCATGTGTTCTTTTTTTAAATTTTTTTATTATTGCTTCGTTTTTGTGGTATCATTGACAAGCATGTAGAGTAGCTATTTAGATTGTTGTCAGGATAGTAGGGAATATATGTATATTAAGTGTATTTCTTAGTAGAATGGGAATGCATATGCAAAGCAATTGGGAAATAATTTTTTTCTATTTTTATATCTTGGATCTTGACCTTACCATGCATTGACAGAAAACTTGCCAAGATTCAATTGCTGTTTGATCTGAGAAACACCTGACTTGAATTGAGTAGCGCTAAATCAAGGAAACTTAACCAATGATGGAAGCTTTCTTTTTGATCTTACTATTATAATTGATATAAGCTTTATGCTCACAACCTAATCATACTAATTTTTTTATAGCCATTGTGGGTCTATTGTGTATGTATGTTTGTTTGGGTTGCATGTGCTTGGGATAGTGTACAATGAATAGTTACATGGTGTGTATTTGTGCTAAAGTAGTGTACCCATGCAAGTAATAATTATTATTTTGGTGCTCATAGCATTGACTTCAACTGCTTGCCTTTTTGCTGGGCTGGATATCCTCTAGATACATGGGCTGGCTTCTGGGAGCACACATGTTATACCCATTCTTATACACATACACACACACATATATATCACACTATGTACATGTTGAGCCGACTGAAATTTGATCATGCTGGAGGAGATTTGTGAAAGGAGGAAATAATGAGTGTAGTGGGAGGAGTAATTTGTAAACAGTTTGTGACTTATGCTGTGATACTAAGCATAAGGAAGATTCTTTTGACTCTTTGGTACCAATAATTTAACAAAGCTGCTGATACTACTACACATTGTGGGTTACCTTCCTATTGACACAGATAATTGAGGTTTCATGGGTTTGAACTAGTCACTGGGTACTTATGCAACTATTTCTCTGTGTTGTCTTGCATCACAATTATTATTAATGAAATCAGAGGTCTTTGCTGATTGGTGCCAGGCCTAAGCTACCAGTCAGAGAAGCCTAATGGAGAAAAGGAAGAGAAATTTTTTTTTTTGTGCCAGGGTTTGCTATCAAGCCACAAGTTGTATTCAGGCTTACCCAATTCATAAACCACAATAGCCACAAAGTTCTTGTGTGCCTGGCAGCTGGTTGGACTGTGATGCACTCATTAAAAACAATATCATATTATTTTTCCAAGATTTGCCAGGACTACAGAGTTTTATATTACTCAATCAATTGAAAGCTTTAAGCCAAACTTGATGATGAAGGTAAAAGTAGTAAGTAGTAGTCAAGTGAAAAAAATTAAATACATGACATACAACTGATGTCTCAACTTCTTACCACGCAATGAGGCTGACAACAATAACTTAAATTCCACAAATGTGTGCTTATAGAGTGGTCTCAGCAAAAGAGTGAAGTCACTTGATGGGTGTTTGGAATTGAATGA